>Ga0210240_100002_pt1 | contig 147487 bp, 132 predicted proteins | sample ChrtobMetP5a_4mM_FD_155463 | JGI IMG/M metagenome (GOLD analysis project Ga0210240, IMG submission 155463) | Chrysochromulina tobin associated microbial communities from unialgal haptophyte culture, Seattle, Washington, United States - P5a_4mM | ecosystem: Host-associated > Algae > Haptophytes...
CCACCGTCGCCACCCCCCCCACCATCCGCATCGCCCAGACCTCCTCCACGTGCTCCTGAACCATCCACCCCTCCGCCCCCCCCGCCCTCCCCGTCGCCTCCGGAGCCTTCTCCCCCACCCCCTTCTTACAACCTCCCCGAGCCTCACCTGCCTCCACCGCCGCCGCCATCGCCAGACCCTCCAGAGCCGTCCCCTCCACCGCCGTCGCCGAGGCCACCACCGCCGTCAAGGCCTCAGACGGAACCATCTCTAGTTGCGACGTTCCAGATTGCAGGCACCATTGAGTCCTTCAACGCAACCCATTTCACTCTACAGCTGGCTCGTGCAACTGGCGTCACAGCCTCCGCCATTGCGCTCAACATCGTGTCAGGATCGCTCACAGTCACCGCGTCCTTCTTCCTTTCGAGTGCATCAGGCCGTTCGCGCGTCCAAAATACCTTGGATCAGCCGCCATCGGCTCTGTCTGCCACACTTGGAGCGACGGTCCTCAGCACGCCCACCATTCGTCTCGTCGAGCCGGCGCCACCACCAAACATGGGCAACTCGGCCGCAGCGCTCCTGGCCAGCGAGAGTGCCTCGTCGTCGTCCTTGGCGATGATCGCTTGGATCATGGCTGGAGCTTTCGCGGCCGCTTGCGCGTGCACGCTACTCGTTCACATGGTTCAGCGGCATCGTCACAAGCAACGCGCTAAGAAGAAGTTTGGCGAGCGCCGGCCCCGAAAGAAGCGAAAGGTCGACAGCGGCGTCGAAATGACCGAGGACCCTCAGGCCATCATTGCAGCCAGCGAGGCAGCCTGCCGCGAGCTGATGCGGGACCATCTCGCCGACTATGCGCGCGCCGTCGGCCCCGCGAATGTCAACTTCAAGGCATGGATTGCGTTGCTGCACCCAGAGAACGTGACCTTGGATGGGAGAATGTGGCTCGATAAGGGCGAGCAGCTGATGCTGTGGAAGCAGATGTTCCCCTATGACCTTTCTGCTGAAACGGAGGCACGTGCGGCGAGGAGGGCGAGCGGCGTCAGGGCCCCGTCGGCCGCCCCAGCCCCCCCAGCCTCTCCAGCAGTCCCAAGGCTCAGAGCCACGCCATTCAGTCCGGAAGAGCACACCTCGCTCCCGGTGGGCTCTGCCACCCTCGCAGCGCGCCCAAGTAGCAGCGCCGCGCACGCCGCGCTCCAAGCAGTGCGGCTGACGGCGTTGGCGAGACCGATCGCGCAGCACCCCGCAGGCGGCGCCGAGAGGCGCATCGATGCCGACGGGAACAGCTACACGCGGCAGGAGTTTGAGGAATATTACCGCGGCCAAAGCGGGGTCAGTTGGGAGGCCAAGTGGGCCGCAGCCCAGCCGATCGCGGGAGCACCCGGCGCCCTGCACGCACGCTCGCCACAATCGGGTGGCGTCCGCGGCACTCCTTCTGCGGGCGGCAACGGTCTCGCCGTCGGATCGACGGTGCAGGCCATCTAGAATTTCCTCCTGTACAACTGTAATTTGACGCCATGGTGTCGGCTTGGAGCGTCCATGCGTACATGCATACATGCATACAGCCACACTGCGGCGGTCCGTCTGTTCTCTGACTCTGATCGCGTGCTGCTCGCGGTCGGTCGCGAGACATCCGGTCCGGCCTCGGCACTACGGGCCCCCGCGGGGTCCGGATCGGATGTGACATATCACGATATGTCGCATCGGGGCCCCATGCGATCGGCGCAACGCCAACCGGCCAACGGCGCCGCGCATGTTCGACCGCCGCCAGCCTAGCGCGCCGGGGCGGTACAGGCCTGAGCGACGGCCGCAGCTTAGAGCTCGTGCGTGGGACTGTGGGCTTTCGGGGAGTTTGTGTCGTCCGCCAGCGGCGGCCGGCGCGACGTTGCTCTCTCGGATGGCGGCGGGGACTGACGTGGTGCTGAAGCTGCGTGTATCCTAATTCCTATGAGTCGAAGGTGTGTCATGCAAAGTGTATAAGTGTGCGTAACCCTTTCATCGTCCACCCTATAATTCCACTGCTAGCGGCTCTGCTGTCGGTGTTGGGCTGTCCTCGTCCTCACCACCCGCCTCCGACTCCACGTCGTCACTGCTCTCCACAGCCGCGGTGACCTCGGCTCGCGCCTCATCCCTTCGCTTCTGCTGTGATTCTCGCATCACCCGCTGAAGACAAGCATTGAAGTCGCGTGATCGCTTATTGTCGATCTCGCCTGGCTCGAGCTCGTCAGCAGCGTAGATCTCCTCGTAGCACGCTGGGCTCGTGCATTTGAGGATGCAATTGTCAAGGCCGTCGGAATGCACGTCAGCGCACTCGACCTCGCCGCACTGCTTCTTGGTGGCCATCTTCTGCTTTTGGGCCTGCCGACGCTTGCCTTTGACCGACGGCGGACTGATTAGCAGCAGCAACATCAGCAGCAGCGTTCGCGTCAATTGGCGCGGCATCGCGCCACGAGAGCGCCCAGTTCGACTCCGAAGGCGAAATTTCGAGCGCTTTATCGAGCGATTGTGAGTCCTGGGAGACTTTGTGGCACGCGTCAGTATTATTAGATTCGACGATCAGTAACGAAACCAAAAAGTTCTGTCTTCTGCGTTGTCCTCTCGGAACGGGGGGATTCTCAAGCGTCGCCATTGCGCACCCCGCTGACGCCGCAACCACAAAACGCTCATGTATCCCGCACGAGTTGGACCCGGATCGGACCCGTGGGACGATCCGAGCGAGGAGCTGCCTCCCCAGCACGGAGAGCCATTGCCGGCGGGCTGGGAGGAGCAGGTCGAGCCCGGCTCGGGCATGACTTATTGGATCTCCATCACGGACGGCGAGACCGTCTTCGAGAGGCCGACGGAAGCAGCTGCGGGTGCAGGGAGCGCAGCGCCTCTGCCACCTTGGCTTCCACCGCGAGCATCACCATCATCACCGTCAGCAGCGCCCGTCTCCGCGGCCGCCTCATCGGCGGGCGATGCCGCGCACGACGGAGGCAATCCGATGGCGCCGCCACCTCCACCGCTGCCGTCCGCCCTGGTGACGGGGCCGTCCGCGGCTCTGGCGGCACCAGCCTCGACGGCGGCACTCGCCGCGCACACGGCCAGCCGCACAGGGCCCTCCGGGCTGATGAGCTCATCGCACACGGCCAGCCGCACAGGGCCAGCCGGGCTGATGAGTTCAGTTCGGGTGGGTCTGTTCGGCGCACGACCATCGGGCGAGAGAGAGTACGCACCGCGGGCCCGCCGGCGCATTCCGACGGTGGTGGGGCGCAACGGCCGTGGGCAGTGGGAAGCGGTCGTGGCTGCCGTTACGTCGCCCCCCGCACGCGCCCGCCCCGCGAGCGTGCTCGGCCCGTTTGGGAGCGAAGGGGAGGCGCATGCATCCGCCCGACACGACGCGCCGCCCGTGTGGGATGACGGGAGCGCATGCACCCGTTGCGGGCAGGGCTTTGGGCTCGTGCGTCGGCGGCACCACTGCCGTAACTGCGGGTAGGCAGCTGAGCGCGGCTGAGTGCCCCTGAGCGCCGTACTGAGCGCCTCACTTAGCCCTCCTCGAGTGCGGCTGAGTGCCCCTGAGCGCCGTACTGAGCGCCTCACTTAGCCCTCCTCGAGTGCGGCTGAGTGCCCCTGAGCGCCGTACTGAGCGCCTCACTTAGCCCTCCTCGAGTGCGGCTGAGTGCCCCTGAGCGCCGTACTGAGCGCCGTACTGAGCGCCTTACTGAGCGCCTTACTGAGCGCCTTACTGAGCGCCTCTTCGAGTGCCTCCCTCATCAGGCACGCGATGTGCGATGCCTGCTGCCTCAAATGGCCGATGCGCTCGATGCCTGCGCTCTTCACAGTCGGCGATGGAGGGATCGCCATTGGTGAGAAGCACGTACGTGTGTGCTACTCGTGTGACGGAGCCGCGCAGGCGTTCAGGTGATGGCCTCGCTGATGGCCTCTGATGACCTCTGATGACCACTGATGGCCTCGCTGATTGCCACTGATGGCCTCTCTGATTGCCTCTGATTGCGCCTGTGCTCAGGATCTACATGCTCGCCGGCGACTACGGAGGCGCGATGAACATGCTCAATCTGGGGGCCAACGTGAACCTACGCTGCCACCTGCCGCCGGCGGCTGAGGGTCAGCAGGTGCGATGGCCTCTGATGGCCTCTGATGGCCTCTGATTGCCTCTGATTGCCTCTGACTGCCTCTGACTGCCTCAAAGTTCCTCTGATGGCCTCCGATGGCCTCTGAATGCCTCCAAGGGCCTCGGATGGCCTTCAAGTTCCTCCGATGGCCTCTGAATGCCTCCGACCCCCCCCGCCGCAGTCGCAGATGCTCCCGGTCTGATGACCTCTGATGACCACTGATGACCACTGATGACCTCTGATGACCTCTGATGAACTCTGATGACCTCTGATGACCACTGATGACCACTGATGACCTCTGATGACCACTGCTGACCTCTGATTGCCTCACTCATCAGGTGCAGATGCTCCCGGTCCACCTGGCAGCCGCCGCCAATTCCCTTCCCGCGCTGCGCTGGCTCGCCGAAGGCGAGGGCTGTGCGCTTGTGGGGACTGGCGCGATGACCGTTGGCAGGCCGCCCAAATCGGTCTTCCAGGTGACGCCCTCCCTGAGTGGCGCTGATTGCACTCTGATTGCCCTCTCTGATTGCATTCTGATGACGCTCGGCCGTGTGCCTCATTTGGTGCTCCTGATTGCATGCTGATTACATGCTGATTATATGCCTCATTTGGTGCTCCTGCTGGCCCTCGAGGCACAGGCAGGGTTGTACTTGACCTGAATGCGAGTGATTGCGAGTGATTGCGAGTGATGCCATCTGATCTGCCTCTGCTCGCCCGATACGGCAGGTGGCCCTTGAGGCCGAAGCAGTCGATGTGCTGCAATGGCTGGTGAGCGTCGAGGATGCGCCGGTACACGTGCGTTGGCTGCCCATCCCGATGCCCGTCGGGTGCATGCAAGTGCTCACCACGGCGCCCTCCTCTCCCCACAGGTGCGTGGGCTGCCCATCCCGATGCCCGTCGACAGCGGCTGCGCGCCCGCGATCGTGCACCGCGCGCTCGGTGCGGCGCTCCGTGACGGTTACAGAAAGAGCCGTCTCCTAGAGGCTGCCGCCAACGAGCGTGACCCAGGCCATGTCGGCTTCCACAGCTGGCTCGCCGAGCGCCGTACCGGTCATGCGAGCGCCGCCGGTGGCGCCGGCGGCGGCGGCGGCGGCGCTCTAGTCGACGGCGGCAGCAGCGGCGGCGGAGGAGGAGGAGGAGGAGGAGGAGGAGGCGGGGGGGGCGGCGGCGAGGGCGGCGGAAGCAGCGGCGCTGGCCCAAGCGGCAGCCGTGGTGATGGCGAAGGCGCCCATAACGGCGCCATTGGCCCCCCATATGGCACCGGCGAAGCCCCCCCACCACAGTATGGGTACGCCCTGGCCGCGGCCGCCTCGCTCAAGAGGCCGCCGCCGCCGCCCGACACGCATGATCACCTCAACAACAACGAATGCGTCGTGTGCCTCGCCGCGCCGCGCGAGTGCGTGCTGATCGAGTGTGGACATGCCTGCGTGTGCGAGCAGTGCGCGGCCACGCTGGCCCTCTGCCCTCTCTGCCGGGCGTACATTGAGCGCGTGCAACGCTTGTACTTTTAAGTGCGCCCTGGCTTTACGTGCGTCTTACCGTGCGTCGTCTAAATACAAATGTTATCCTGGACGTCAGGGTCCACGTCGTTTTCCGCTACACCACCACACAGCTGACCGAGTTATCTGGTTGCTAATTTCGTAGATGCTATCTAGAGCTTCGGGTCGCGAAGAAGAAACTTGAGCTCGGGCGGCGCCGAGTCCTCCGGTCGACCGGTACCCGTGGTTACGTCCACCGCGCCGCCGTCCCTGTAGAGCGCCTCTCGCTCCGCCACCGAGAGCAAAGGACGCGATGACTCCTCGCGACGAAAGATAAAGAGCGCCCCATCGCCGCCGCGCACCACACGCACGTTGGCTGAGAGGAAGGTCTGATCATTCGCCGGCGGCTCGACGCCCGGCTGGAGCGCCGTCTTGAGCACCTTGCGCAGCCTCACTGGCCGTCCGAAGAGCTCATCGAGCGAGAACACGATCCGACGAAACTCGACGTCCACGCGGTTGTTCGCGCTGTTGAGCACGCCAGCCGCGTTCAAGCTTCACACCCATGTTCACACCACACGCCACGCGAACACGTCGCCACCACAATCAGCGAGACTCCAGTGCAATCAGCGAGCATCAGTGGAGGGGATCAGCGGCACTCAGTGGCCAGCGCTGCCACTCAGTGGCAGTCAATGGCAGTCACCTGCCGGCCGGAGCTACACGGACGTCGCCGATCACAGTGGTGCTCAGCTTCGCAAACGGACCGAGTACGCTGCCTTGATTCTCAAAGCGCCCCGTGGAGGAGTCCAGCGGCTGGTACGTCGGGCCGAGCGCAAAGCCGCCTGGTAAACCTGCCGCCAGGCTCGTGATCTCGCGCCCGTTGGAGTACAGCAGCCGCCACGAGCCGTTCAGATTGGTGGCGACCGCTAGGTCGTGCGCACCGAACCGTGCCTCGAGGGCCGCCGTGGCCTCCTCGATCTGCGCTGCTAGGCTCGGTGCGATGGTGGCATTGGTCGCTGGCGCGCCTTTGCTCATCGTCGGGATCAACGCGAGCAGCTCCGCGGCGGCAGCATCGGCCTCAGCCATGGTCAAACGGCCACCATCGGCAACGACATCTACTGTGAACGGCCCCGTGTACGCCAGTGCGCGCCGCCCAATAGGTGGGTGGATGAGAGTTGTGAACGGCCCCGTGTACGCCAGAAGGGCCGCGAGTGCGGCCGGTCGGCGAGACAGCTTCATAATGGCTGCGATTCCGGAGGACAGAAAGGATCAATCGCCGTGAACCCTCTGTCCGCGTTCATTAGCAGTGTTTCACATTCACACTTGTCTCTAACACCAGCCTCACCTGCCACACAGGATACAGTCGTGTGTCGTACCTGTCACAAAACCACAGTGATTATGTGTGGGCTACGCGCCCCCACGCCCCAGCTTCTCCGAACCTTCTCTTCTCCCCGCTTCGCCGCCTGCGTACATTAGTCTTAGACGATGTAGCGTGCGACTTTGTCGTCTCGTCTCCCCGCCCCTCCGGCTTTGCCTCTCCTGCGCTGGGAGCTGGCTTTGTCTCGAAGTCGCATGATCATGATGCCCACGCTGCTCGTCCCTCATCCCTCACCATATCGTCGTCCCGTGAGAGACCTACCATAAATGGTATCACCACATCGTCATCCCGTGAGCGACCATATCATAGATGGTATCACCACATCGTCGTCCCGTGAGCGACCATATCATCACTTTGGCGGTGCGTGAGCAAGGCTCGTGCTGAAGGCGCCGATGAGCGCCGTACTGAGCGCCATCAGACCCCTCGTAGGTAGAGTCGCCCCCGCTCGGAAAGCGCTGTCCTGAGCGCACGCACGCACGCGGTCTCTCACTTAAGGATCTCTTTGAGCGCCGTCTTGAGCGGCGACAGGTCGTCGAGGGCGGAGGCCGCGAGCGACAACGAGCGAAAGGCCGGCCCGAACCCACCCTCCCCCCCTTGGCCTCCTCGGCCTCCCTGATCGTCCTCTTCCGAGTCGTCGATCATCAAGGAGCGCAGCGAGCCGCCACTCAAGGAGCCGCCGCCGGTTTCGTCAATTTCGTCATCTCCACCGGATTCGTCCTCGATCTCGTCTTCGAGATTGCCATGGCTGTGGCCCGCGCCGCGGTACGACCACTCCATACCGCCGATGGGGCCGCCAGCGTCCTCGCTCCACACCCCATCAACAAACAAATGGTCCGCTACATCTAGCACCGCGGCATCGGCCGGATGCGCCTGCTGCGCCAGCTGCGCCTGCTGAAGCCTCCATGGGTGGCCTATACCGGCTGTGACGAGCGGCATGGCGGGCACGAGCGGCCCAGGCGGTACAGGCGGAGACGCCGGCGTGAGGGACGCACCATCGATGGGGGACGCGCCCAACATGGCGTCCAAACTAGAAGAGGATGCGCCCACCACGGCGCCCATGCCAGCGTGGGAAGCGCCCGCGCTTGAGGACGGCTCGGACGCGCCCGCGCATTCCGTGGCCTCCAGGCATTGGCGCTTGCCCTGAGATCTCGGGTCGGAGCTTCGTGCGTGCGCCCTTGCAACTTCTACGGCAGCCATGGCTTGCGTCACAGCGCTCGTCGCGCCAGCTGCATCCTCGCACTGGAGGAGTCCTTGCGCTTCTCTGCTATCCGCTGCTCTCTCGGTCGCGTCGTGGCACTTCTTTGCCAGCCGCCGGAGGACCAAGACGACCTCCGGGGTATATGCATGAGGGTTGAATCCATCGATGAGGTTCTCCAAGGCCTGAATGTGGCACATGAATTCTTTCGCTCGCCACGCCTTAGGGTCCGGCTTCTCTATCTTTTCCCACTTCTTGGTTAAGATCGTCTTCGCATACTTCGTCACCTTATTGAGCTTGCTTCCTTGCGGGTCTGGCTTCTCCTGCTCCGAGAAGCCGCACTGCACTGCGGTGTGACGCCACAGCGCCTGGACTGTTGAGTTGCTATCGTGAGCCCTCGGCCTACCGCCGCCAATGATGTGAGGGTTCTCTTTCGCGTACACCAATGCGACTGCCACTTCGAAACGAACCTCGTCTTTAACCTTGTCGTCTATCACGGATGTCATGTCGCCGGCCTTGATCACCTTCATACATAGCTCATCAAAGTCAGACGGCTCCGCCGAGAGGGATTCGGGGGTGGGTTCCGCTCTTTCCATCTCTTGGTCCGCCTCGGCAGCAATGTGAGCTGCCATGTCATCTGCCGCGATATTCGCAGCGATCTCGCCGTGATCGATGTCGGCGTCGTGTGCGCCAGGGGCGATGGGCGGCATGATGATGGGACGTTCGCGTGAGACGCCGCCGCACGCCTGATCCTGGTTTGAGGGTCGAACCAGGGATCGGGCAAAAGACGGTTCAGTTTATTCTCCGTGACCTCTCGGTCAGTTTCGTCGCGGTCCCTCCGATAAAACGAAGATGCCGTCGCGGCGCGGCGGTGACCAGGCGGCGACTATTCATCTCAAAAGATAAAGTGTCCAAAGTGTCCATGTATCGAATAGTCCATTTATCGACTTGTCCATGTATTGTTCTTGGGACTTCACCCTTTTTCTAGTAACTACGAAGTCAAGTGCTGGGAGCTCCTAGTACCCTTTGTAGGTGGCGCCGTGGTCGAGGTCTCCCACAGGTACGGGTATGCACCCCAGCCATACGCATCTGTTGCAGCGCCGGGCGCTGCGGGCATGGCATGGTCAACCTCCACGTCCCGGAACTTGTCGCTCGCATCCAAACCTTCTCCGAACCCTCTCTTCTCCCCGCTTCGCCGCCTGCGTACATTTGTCTTAGACAATGTAGCGTGCGACTTTGTCGTCTCGTCTCCCCGCCCCTCCGGCTTCGCCTCTCCTGCACTGGGAGCTGGCTTTGTCTCGAAGTCGCATGATCATGATGCCCACGCTGCTCGTCCCTCATCCCTCACCACATCGTCATCCCGTGAGCGACCATACCATAAATGGTATCACCACATCGTCGTCCCGTGAGCGACCCTATCATCACTTTGGCGGCCCGTGAGCAAGGCTCGTGCGGAAGGCGCCGATGAGCGCCGTCCTGAGCGCCATCAGACCCCTCGTCGGTAGAGTCGCCCCCGCTCGGAAAGCGCCGTCCTGAGCGCCAACAGGCCCCTCGTCGAGTTGCCCCCGCTCGGAAAGCGCCGTCATGAGCGCACGCACGTATGCGGTCTCTCACTTAAGGATCTCGTGAGCGCCGTCTTGAGCGGCGACAGGTCGTCGAGGGCGGAGGCCGCAAGCGACACCGAGCGACACCGAGCGCCGACAAGCGACAACGAGCGAGGACAAGCGACACCCCCGATGGGGATGGGGCCGCCAGCGTCCTCCGTCCACACCCCATCAACAAACAAATGGGCCGCCTGCTGCGCCTGCTGACGCCTCCACGGATGGCCTGTGCCGGCTGTGACGAGCGCCGTGACGAGCGGCACGGCGGGCACGAGCGGCATGGCGGGCACGAGCGGCCCAGGCGATACAGGTGACTCCGCCTGCATTGGCTTGGGCGGAGACGCCGTCGTGAGGGACGCGCCATCGATGGGGGACGCGCCCAACATGGCGTCCAAACTATAAGAGGATGTGCCCACCACGGCGCCCATGCCAGCGTGGGACGCGCCCGCGCTTGAGGACGGCTCGGACGCGCCTGCGCATTCCGTGGCCTCCAGGCATTGGCGCTTGCCCTGAGATCTCGGGTCGGAGCTTCGTGCGTGCGCCCTTGCAACTTCTACTGCAGCCATGGCATGCGTCACAGCGCTCGTCGCGCCAGCTGCATCCTCGCACTGGAGGAGGGCTTGCGCTTCTCTGCTATCCGCTGCTCTCTCGGTCGCGTCGTGGCACTTCTTTGCCAGCCGCCGGAGGACAAAGACGACCTCCGGGGTATATGCGTTAGGGTTGAATCCATCGATGAGGTTCTCCAAGGCCTGAATGTGGCACATGAATTCTTTCGCTCGCCACGCCTTAGGGTCCGGCTTCTCTATCTTCTCCCATTTCTTGGTTAAGATCGTCCGCGCATACTTCGTCACCTTAGTGACCTTGCTTCCTATCGGGTCTGGCTTCTCCTGCTCCGAGAAGCCGCACTGCACTGCGGTTTGACGCCACAGCGCCTGGACTGTTGTCTTGCTATCGTGAGCCCTCGGCCTACCGCCGCCAATGATGTGAGGGTTCTCTTTCGCGTACACCAGTGCGACTGCCACTTCGAAACGAACCTCGTCTCGAACCTTGTCGTCTATCACGGATGTCATGTCGCCGGCCTTGATCACCTTCATACATAGCTCATCAAAGTCAGACGGCTCCGCCGAGAGGGATTCGGGGGTGGGTTCCGCTCTTTCCATCGGCATGAATACAGCACCGTCTTCTTCTGACGCAGGAAAGGACATCGCATCATCAGCCGCCGCATCGAGGACAGAATCGGGGGGCGATGAATTCAGCAACCCAGCGGACATCGTCGTCGCAAAAAGAGAGGAGATCTCACCGGAAAACCCGGGCCTGGTACAGGGCCGTACCAGGTCGTTCACACCGCGCGCCCCCGTGGGCGTTCACGCATCACACACATCGTCCGCACTTACAGAAGTACGTGCTCTCCTCACCAGAGGGATCGGCATCCTCGCGCTGGCCCCACACGGCGCGACCAGAGGGTCGGCGGAGGGCGACGCACGCGTCGGATCCAAGGTCGAATCCCCCCCTACACACTAGCCAACACACATGGTGAGGACGCGGCACGGCACCTTTGCCGGTAGTCTCAGTCCTCCTCAAATTCTGTACTATCTCAGCAGCCGCTCCGGTAGAGGGCGGGTGGGGTGGGCAACGAATGGGCGGCTGCTGCGCTCCTGCCTTCCGACCCGTCACCCGTGCGACTGTCCGAATCCGAAGCGACACGGCTAGCGGCAGACGCCGCGGCGCTTCCACTGCGAACTATGCATGCTTGCGCGAGATCCGTCCCGCGCCGACTCCCCATCCCCGCCCGCGAGAGGGCGGGTCGGGGGACTCACGCCCCCCCTCATTGGGCCCCCCCGCAACCCCCCCGCAGCCGCGCCACTTGGACGACTCTCGGAAGACTGCGAGACAACTGCGAGACGATCAGATGACGAGCGCGACCTCCGCCGAGCGAGCCTTGTATAAAAAGCGCACTTGAGACTTCCGTCTCGTCTTGAACTCACACATGAATGATTACTGCAGCTTGTTTTTCGAGTAGATACGCTACGAAGTCAAGTGCTGAGCTCCTAAGAGGACCTCCTCTAGTACCCTTCGTAGGTGGCGCTGGTCGAGGTCCCCCACAGGTACGGGTATGCACCCCAGCCATACGCATCTGTTGCAGCGCCGGGCGCTGCGGGCGTGGTATAGTCCGCAAAGAGCGCCGCGGCCGGGGAACTGGTGGCCTCCTCCGCCAGTGGCGGTCGCCCTGCAACCGGCAGCAGCGGCAGCGCGGCACCCGGCGCGGCTGCATGGTGCGGCTGCAGGTGCGGCGGCGCTCGCGACGGCGCTCGCGACGGCGCTTCGGGCGGCGGCACTAATCTCATCGGATGTGTCCTCGGAGGTGGCAGATTGGCAATCTCGGGTGGCAGATGGGGTGGCAGATTAGCAATCTCGGCGGTGGCGTTGAGCAGATCTCCGAGCGAGCCGAGCAAATCTGATAGCCCTTGGGCGCCGTGACGGGCGCCTTCGCCGCCGTCGGGCGGTGCAGAGGCGCCGTGACGGGCGCTGTTCTCGTACTCCTCCGCCGTGGCGCCCAATACGGCGCCGGCGCGCATGCGCAACCTCTCTGCCTCGATCTGTGCGGCGATGGCGTTGTACTGAGCGCCCCGTACAGCGCCATCGATCCCTGCGGGCGCGAGCGAGCCACCGAGCCTGGCGCTGTACTGAGCGCCCCGTACAGCGCCATCGATCCCTGCGGGCGCGAGCGAGCCACCGAGCCACGCCGAGCTCGGTACGGCGCTCGCTGCCTGCGCCGGCGTCTGTTGCCCATGCGGATCGAGAGCGAGGCCTCCAACATCTCCCAACCCAGCCATCTCCCACTCGGCATCCCCGCCGTAGAATTCGTAAAACTCGGCCCTCGTGTACCGCTCGCCATCCGTCGCCACCCGTCGCTCCTCTATCGGCGACGGGTCAGGCGCGGTTGCCTCGGCGGGCGCTGCGGCGGGCGCGGCGGCGGGCGCGGCGGGCGCGGCGGCGGCGGCGGCGGCGGCGTTGTAGGCGGCGATTGCGGCGGCAGCCACCGCGGCGCTAGTGGAGGCGACATCCAAATATGGCAAGTAACTGCCTTCCAAAGGAGCGTATATCGCTGGCGGTTTCAGAGTGGTGAAGGGTACCGATGACGTGTCCAAGGTCGGGGGCATGGGCGTCGTGATGGGCACTTGCATGCACGACGGTACCGATGACGTGTCCAAGGTCGGGGGCATGGGCGGTGGGGGCATGGGCGGTGGCGGCATCGGCGGTGGCGGCATCGGTCGCCGTGCACGCCGTACCGAGGTGGACGAATCATTTGTGCTGTCCTTGATGACATCGCCATCGGCACCATCGCCCTTGATGACCTCGCCAGTGGCGTCAAACACGCCAGTGGCACTACCGCCTATGAAGTCGGTGTCGCCCTTCCACATGCCGGCGAGGAGGATGGCGTCCCCCTTGGCATCTCGGGCACCATCTCGGGCATCATCTCGGGACATCTCGGCGAGGAGGATGGCGTCCCCCTTGGCATCTCGGGCATCATCTCGGGCATCATCTCGGGACATCTCGGCGAGGAGGATGGCGTCCCCCTTGGCAGGCTCACTTTTGATCGAGATGCCCACGGCCGCATCGCCCTTGGCGCCGCCCTTGACCCCGCCCTTGACCCCGCCCTTGACGCCACCCCTAACCCCGCCCTTGACCCCACCCTTACCCCCGCCCATGGGCGCTGCCGAGGGCGCTGCCGCCACGGGAAGCGTGCCATTGGCACTCATACTCAGCAGCGTTGGCATGCGAACCACAGCCGCCCCCCCCACCGCCGCCGGCTTCGCCGCCGCCTCTACCGGCGGCGCCTGTGGGGAAGCCTGTGGCGCGCTTGCGGGCGGTGGGGCCGGGCGGCGAACGGAAAGGATCGAAGAGTCCCCAGGGGCAAGCCTGTGGGGAAACAAGAGCCCTCGTCGTACGGCAGCCGCCCCCAATTCCCACAGCCGGCTGTGGCGTCTCTCGGATTCCCAGCTGCCCACTTCCAAATTAGGCTCGATGGTCGCCACTTCCAAATAAGGCTCGAGGATCGCCGTTACGCCCCGCACGCCCTGGGTGGCCTCGGCGGCGGCCGCCGCGGCCAACTGCCGAAGCAACAGCTCCTCGTGCTGCAGCGCGAGCGTAGGTCGGCTTCCATGGTCGACGCCTCTATGGTCGGAGCTCGTCGACGCGTCTGGGTAACGCGGGATGAAACCGGCCATGTGCAGCTCCTCCGGCAGCATTCCGACCGCAGCGAAAAAGCTGTCGCTGCCATCCGAGTCGACCGAGATCGCCCCGCCGCCGCCGCCGCCGCCGCCGCCGCCGCCGCCGCCCTTGGCGCCGCCCTTGGCCCCGCGCCCTCCGCGCCCGCCCCTGCCGCCTGTTGCCGGAGGTGGGGCGGCAGCAGCGGGTGCTGTGAACGCTTCCAGTCCCTTCGGCATCAGCTGCGGCGGCCGCACGGCACCCGATGAAAGGGCGGACGCGAGGGCAGCGAGCACCTCCGCCCCTGCCTCCTCGCAACCTTCGAGCAGCCAAAGCCGCGCGCACAGCCAGTTCGATAGGAGCGCCGCCGCGGGCATCGTAGGCATGTCCGTGCGCGGTCGCGCCGTCCTGGGCGATATCGTCGGCGCCGTCCTGGGCGCTTCTCGCGCAAGTGGCCGAAGCGCCATCGTGAGCAGCCGCAGTGCGAGGGTGGCCGCCTGACGCAGCAATGTCGGCAGGGTCAGAGCCTTTCCTAGCTCCACGCCCCCCCCGCCGCCCCGACCGCCGCCCCGACCGCCGCCCCTCCCCCCGCCCTCCCCGCCACCGCCCGTAGGCACGGCTGAGATGGCGGCTGTGAAGACCGGTGTGAAGCAGCTTGGCAGCGGTTCGAGCAGTGAGGGCAGCGGCTCACGCAATGCGTCGTCGTCAAGTCCCCTGGCGGCGTCGTGCACCGCAGCGATGGCGACGAGCGCGCTGTCGCAGAGCAGGTGGGCCGGTAACGCGAGCCATGGGGCGAGCCTCGATGGGAACAAAGCACCGCCCTTACTCGCTGCCCTGTCGACGTCCACGCGAGCGAATAGAGTCCATAGCGCCGTCGCGAGCGCCCCGAAGCCCGCGGTCGACGCTGCCGTTTCGGTGGACATATCCAATTTAGGCAGCTGGTCGTTCCCAGCGAGCTTCCCCACAGCGAGCTTCCTCGCGCGCTCGAGCAGCGCGACGAGGTTGGTGCGCGCATTCCGCCGCGCCTGCGCTCCACTCACGGCGCCCATCGCGAGCGCGTAATGGCGCGCCGCGCGCACCGAGTCCTCAAACCCGCCCTGGGCGAGCAGCGCGCCCAGGCAATTGTGAGGGCGTCCGTCGGCGGGCGTCAGGTAGGAGGCGCTCAGATAGCACCGTCGCGAGCTCGCCACAAGCCGTTGGCGCTGTTCGACCTCCTGACCTGGCAGCGCGGATTCATACCGGCGAAGGTCGCCGCAGGCCACGCAGACGCTCGACGCGAGCGCGGCGAGCGCGCCGTTGCCGCTACTACCGCCAGAAGGAGCCGCAGCCTGTGGCGGCCCGGCCACAGGCGCCGCCGCGTGGTGGCGGCAAGTCCCGACCGCGGCGGCTGCGGCCGGGTGGAGGCGCGCGAGCAAGGCCTCGAAGAATCTGCCCGCATCGATGAGCAGCGCGAGGAGCACTCGCCGGCGCTCGAGCAGCTCCGGCGTCGGCGGAGCGTTCGCAGCTCGCAGGTCGCGGCGCAGGTCGCGCTGCACCTCATCGATGGCGGCGTGGTGCATCGCCCACAGCCTCGTGTGTGCGCCGCGGTCGAGCGCGAGCTCCGCGTGGTCGATCAGAAACGCGGCCCAGCCGTCTCGTGCCGCCGCCAGAGCCTCGCGGCCGTCGGGCGTGTCCACGATGGCGGCCACGCCGCGCTCCTGCAGCAGCACCGTGTAAGAACGATCCGCTGCACGCGCGAGCTGCTCGGCGGGTAGAGGAGGCCCGAGTTCGACAGTGCGCTCCATTTTGCGTATCTGGCGCTCCGCAGATCCATATCTGCCTGTCCCTATCCGATCCATATCTGCGCGGTACCACGAAGGATGCTAGAATCCAAAAGCTTGCACGCGTCCACACGTCGATTCGGCACCGATACGCACGCTCCCTCTTTCGCGCGTCGGCCACGTGGCCGGGAAAACTTGGTGCGAGTCAAGACAAGTCGAGTATTCTCACGCTCACACGCTACAGTTGTACGCGCATGCACAGGATTGCATCTTTTTCATGATGGACCAAACTCGAAGCACCGTTACTCCTTTTGGCCGCCTTCGGTGAGGGACACGCAACACTTTCGGCTTTTGCGAGAGCGCGCCATCTTTCCTGACGCTCGCAATAATGGCGTTCGCTAGTCGCGCCATTCCGATCGCATATCGATCGAGCTCCATGGGCATTCGTAGCCCCGACAGGATGCCCGTCGACGATGGGCGAAACCGATGGGAGCCGATCACGGCTGACACGCACGAGAGTACGGGCTCTGTGCGCCCGCCATGGATCAAGTTGCCCTCCAACCTCGACAGCATTCGTGCACTCAGCCCGTCGACCCATAGCACGGCGCGCTCGACGGCCTCGCTCGTTTCCAAGGCCTCTCCCGGCACGCCCTCCTCCGTGCCTCCCCCTGGGCTGAGAATGACGTCAAGTGTGATGTCGCGAGATGATCGGGGAGATGGGCTGTGGGGAGATGGGCTGAGGAGCTCCAGCCCGACCTTCGCGTCGGAGAGGCGTGGGCGGACGCCCACGCCCGTCGACATGGCCGCGCGTCCATCCACACCGGGCACGTTCTGGAAACCCGATCACCAGCCCAACGCCCTCTCCCCGCCCACCGTTTCCCGCCAAGGCTGCATGCAACGGCACCCCATAGTTTGGCAGGCCGAGGGGAGCCTTCTATTCCCGGTGGCTTGGCACGACTCGCCGCAGCTGCGCGAGCCGCTCAAGTCGCCACGGAAGGTCGCCACCCTTAAATCCAACTCGGCGGCGCTGCTCCGATCTCCCAAATCTCCCTCGCACCTCAAGCCGCACGAGCTGATTCGTCAAGTTCCGATCTTGCGGATCCGAGATTCGGAGCGCGCCAGCGTCGATGCGAGGTCGCTCACCCTGTACCGCCAGCCACAGCCCTTGGTGGCCAACGCGACGAGCGACGAGATGAGGGGCGACAGTCATGCAGTCAAGACGCCCCGGTCCATCCGCTGCAACAAGATAAGGGTCGTTCGTGGGGTCGTCTGAATGTCAACGCGCTGCACGCTTCTAGAGACTCCTGAAACGCGAGGAGACGATGCATACGATTGTACACTGCAAACTGTGCGCTGTGTTGCCGCTACATGTATGTGCCTTCTGATGCCGCACGCACGAGACAAAACGTCTTCAAATGCGTGTTACCTGATCTTGTGGCTATTTATACATACAAAGCCTTCGCAATGTCCTCTCCTTTTTGTGTACGATCACCTCGAACGTCCATCATGCGTTTCGACGCAATTCAAAGTTCATCCGAGGATGCATGCGTAACAATTTGGGGTATCAAACCCTCAAGTTTTCGTGGGTGGTCCCAAAAGGCCAACTTTTGCCTCCAGCGTGGAGCTCGCTGCGCCGCCCCTCCTCACCAGCTCGTGCCCCTTGCGCGTCAGCCATGGGAGGCGAGGGCCGCACGAGGAAGCTCGCCGCGGGGATGACCAAGGACGACATCCCGCGCATCATCAAGGAACTCAAGAGCGCTCCTCAGGACGGCAAGGAGAAGTCCGCGTACCTGCTCGACATCATGGCCGAGCAGGAGGAGAACGTCAAGGCGATGGTGAAGGCGGGCGCGATCGGGCCGCTCGTGGAACTCGTCGCCTCGGGCAATGACGGCGGCCAAATCCACGCCTGCTCCACTCTCGCGCAGATCGCGCTCGCGGAGACCGACTTCACGTCAGAGGGGAATCCGCGTGATGCGATCGTGCTCGCAGGGGCGATCACGCCGCTCGTGAGCGTGCTGCGCAGCGGCTCGGAGAAGGCGCAGATGCACGCCGCCGCCGCCCTCGCCTCCCTCTCTGAGGACCCAGAGAACCAGATGCCCATCATCAAGGCCGGCGCGATCGCGCCGCTCGTCCGCCTACTCCGCGTTGGGACTGACGATGCCAAGATCTCAGCGGCCGACTGCGTGGCGAACGTGTCGGCGGCGAATATGGAGGCGCAGGCGGCCGTGCATGCGGCGGGCGCCGTCCCACTCTTGCTCGAGATGCTCAAGGGAGGCAAGGCGCAGCAAGCGGCTGCCAACGCCCTCGCGAAGCTTCTCTGGCCAGGTGATGACCCCTGATGACATATCTGATGACCGCTGATGACCGCTGATGACCGCTGATGACCCCTCGGAATATTGCATGCTCGCCCTCGCGCCTCGCTGCTCTGGCCAGGTGATGACCCCTGATGACCGCTGATGACCGCTGATGACCGCTGATGACCGCTGATGACCGCTGATGACCCCTCGAATTGCATGCTCACCCTCGCGCCTCGCTGCTCTGGCCAGGCCCGGACCTCTCTCTTGCGGCCAACGTGGCCATCCAGCTATCGATCCTGGAGCAGGGCGGCATCGCACCGCTCCTCGCTCTGCTCAACGGCGTGTCGGATAAGGCGCAGGTCTCCGCCGCCGAAGCACTCTCCCATGATGACCTCTGATGACCGCTGATGGCCGCTGATGACAAGGCACCGGTCTCGGCTGCCGAAGCGCTTCTCTCATATGGCTGACCCGCCTGGCATGCAAGTGCTCACTACGGCGCTTCACACACCCGATTCACAGGTCTCCGCCGCCGAAGCGCTCTCCAATGTGGCACGGAGCAACGTGGACACCCAATCGGAGATCGCCAGGGCGGGGGGCATCGGGCCCCTCCTCGCCATCGTCACCTCCCGCAACCCAAACGCGCAGGCACATGATGACCCCTGATGACCCCTGATGACCCCTGATGACCCCTGATGACCCCTCGAAGGGCGGCAAGCTCACCCTATCCCGCAACCCACACGCCTAGGCCCGAGGCGCGAGCGCCCGAGTGCTCACCACGACGCCTCGCTGCTTCCCCACAGGCCCAAGGCGCGAGCGCTCTAGCACAGCTCTCCCGATTCAACCGTGACAACCAGGACTCTGTGGCGCGTGCTGGGGGCATCAAGCTACTCGTAGAGCTGCTCGCGCCCCACCACCCTCTCGACGTCCAGGTGGGTGCCGCTGATGACTCACCTGATGACCCTTGATGAGCACTGATGCCTCCTGACGACCCTGCACACCCCTGGATGGCCACTTTCATTGCATGCGCGGCCCTCCCGACGTGCAGGCCATGGCCGCTCTCGCTGTGGCCTCTGATGACCTCTGATAACCTCTGATGACCTCTGATGACCTCTGATGACCTCCCTCATCAGGCCATGGCCGCTGTGACCTCTGATAACCTCTGATGACCTCTGATGACCTCTAATGACCGCTGATGACCTCTGTTGACCTCCCTCATCAGGCCATGGCCGCTCTCGCTGTGACCGAGATCAGCCGCAACAACTTCGCCAACCAGACCGCGTGTGCCGACAACGGGGCCATCGGCTCGCTCGTGGCGCAGCTGCGCCTGAGCGGCGCGAGGGGTGCCCGAGATGCACTCTCCCGAGATGCACTCTCCCGAGATGCACTCTCCCGAGATGCAATCTCCCCGGCGGTGCCAGGCACGGAGGAAGTGAAGGCAGAGGCGGCGGGCGCGATCTGGGTCCTCTCCGAAGGGCACGTCGAGAACAAGATCGCCATCGCCAGCGCCGGTGGCATCGCGCCGACGGTGAGCTTGCCTTGGGAGAGGCTCATGATTACGGGCGGAGCCGTCGATCGCACCATGATTGCACCCTGATTACGCCATGATCGCGCCATGATTGCGCCACGATTACGGGCGGAGCCGTCGATCGCACCATGATTGCACCCTGATTACGCCATGATCGCGCCATGATTGCGCCACGATTACGGGCGGAGCCGTCGATCGCACCATGATTGCACCCTGATTACGCCATGATCGCGCCATGATTGCGCCACGATTACGGGCGGAGCCGTCGATCGCACCATGATTGCACCCTGATTACGCCATGATCGCGCCATGATTGCGCCACGATTACGGGCGGAGCCGTCGATCGCACCATGATTGCCAGTGGACGCCCGCCGAGTTTGATATGGACGTCCCTAATTTGGCAGGTGAGCCTGCTCGAGACGGGCGGAGCCCGGGCCCAATTGCATGCAGCGAACGCGCTCGCGTCGCTGGGCTTCCAGAACATCGACAACCAGCGCCAGATGTCGATGCTGCTGGTGAGTCTCCTCGGCACTGGGGGCGTTGAGGGCGCCGTGACGGGCACCGAGGCGACAGCGAGGGCTGGACGGTCGACGGAGGCCAAGTCGAACGCCGCCGCAGCGCTCTGGCGCCTAGTGCGTGAAAACCCGAACTCGATCGAGGAGGTGCGATCTCCCTTGATGAGCACTGATTGCTTGACTGAATGGCGCCTAGTGCGTGAAAACCCGAACTCGATTGAGGAGGTGCGATCTCCCTTGATGAGCACTGATTGCTTGACTGAATGGCGCCTAGTGCGTGAAAACCCGAACTCGATTGAGGAGGTGTGTGTGCGCGTGGCCTCTGAGGACCTCTGACTGACTTTTGATGACCTCTGACGACATCTGACGACATCTGACGACATCTGACGACCTCTGACCCTCTGATTGCATCCCTAATCAGGTGGCCAAGGCGGGTCCGACCTCCGATCTGATCTTCCTCCTCAAGCACGGCACGACCGAGGCGCGCGCGTACGCCCTCTGGTCGCTCTCGCTCTCAATTACGGAGAGCAATCAGAAGACGCTACTCGATGAGGACGGCGTCGAGCCGCTCGTTAAGTCGTTACACTCGCCCGTACAGGTGACGGCCACTGATGACCACTGATGACCGCTGATGACCGCTGATGACCGCTGATGACCGCTGATGACCGCCGATGACCGATGATGACCGCTGATGACCGCTGATGACCTCTCTCATTGCATGCGCCCCACTCGCCCGTCCAGATCACGAGGCAGCAAGCGGCCGCCGCCCTCGCGAGCCTCGTCAAGAACAATGCGAAGGCGCAGATTGCAGTCGCATCCAAAGGCGGGATTGAACCTCTCATCAAGATCATCTCCGCACCGGCGCCGTCTCCTCCTGCGCTGCCACCCTCAGCGCACGAAGAAGCGGAGGCGCAGTTGCCTAATATGGGCACGCCCCCAAAACAGCTCACCCCTACCGTCGACCTCACAGTGCAGCTGGTGACCGAAGAGGATACGATGGACTCGAAGCAGTGCGCCGCCGCCGCCGCGCTCTCTGACCTCTGCCTTGCATGCGAGTGCTCACCACGGCGCGACCTCCTCCCTTCCCACAGGTACGCCGCCGCCGCGCTCTCCGACCTCGCCCTCGTCGCCGCCAACCGCGACGAGGTGGTCGAAAAGAACGGCATAATGCCGCTGGTCAGTTTGCTGACCGTCGCCGACAACGAGGGCAAACTCCTTGCCGACAAGGCCAAAAAGTTCGCCGCGGCGGCGCTCGCGCGACTAGCGGATGGTCATCAGCAGACTGCGGCCGACATTGCCCAGGTGCCCAACTGATTGCCTCCCTCATCCAACTGATTGCCCGCTGGGTACAGGCGGGGGCCCTCCTCCCACTGATGACCTCTTGATTGACTCGTGATTGCCTCCCTCATTAGGCGGGCGCCATCCCCCACCTCTTGATGACCTCTTTTGACTCGTGATTGCCTCCCTCATCAGGCGGGCGCCATCCCCCACCTCGTCGGTCTGCTCGACGGCACGTGTGGGGACCCGGCCCAGGAGGAGGCCGCTGGTGCCCTCTTCTCTCTCGCGGACGACAACTCGAACCGGCTCGCGATCACCGAGGCTGGCGGCATCGGGCCTCTCGTCGAGTTGCTCGGCAGCCGTAACTCGCGCGCTCGCAAGCATGCGGAGGTGGGACTGCTCCCCTGTCACTGATTGCATGCGGAGGTCACTGATTGCATGCGGAGGTGGGACTGCTCCCCCGTCACTGATTGCCAGTGAGCTCAGCCCTAATTTGGGCAGTGAGCTCGGCCCTAATTTGGGCAAGTCGCCCTCTCCGATGACCTCCCTGATGACCTCCCAATGACCTCCCTAATGACCTCCCTGATGACCTCCCAATGACCTCCCTAATGACCTCCCTGATGACCTCCCAATGACCTCCCTAATGACCTCCCTGATGACCTCCCGATGACCTCCCTAATGAGTCCTTAATGGCAGGGCGCCCTCGTACGTCTCTCCCTCGAGTCCGCCAACCGCGCTCTCATCATCAAGAAGCTGGTGAGCATGCTGTACGATAAGGGCCAAGGCGGCCAAGGCGCTCAAGAACAAGCCGCCGCCGCCCTCGCCAACCTCGCATCAGATTCGGCCGAGAATCGCGTCTCGATTGTCGACGCGGGCGGCATCGCGCCGCTGCTCTCTCTCCTCGAAGGCGCGCATGCTGATTGCATGCTGATTGCATACTGATTGCATGCTGATTGCATGCTGATTGCATCGCGCCGCTGCTCTCTCTCCTCGAAGGCGCGCATACTGATTGCATACTGATTGCATGCTGATTGCATGCTGATTGCATCGCGCCGCTGCTCTCTCTCCTCGAAGGCGCGCATGCTGATTGCATGCTGATCGCATTCTGATTGCATCGCGCCGCTGCTCTCTCTCCTCGAAGGCGCGCATGCTGATTGCATGCTGATCGCATACTGATTGCATGCTGATTGCATACTGATTGCATGCTGATTGCATACTGATTGCATGCCGATTGCATGCTGATTCAGGCTCGTCTTCCAAGGCCAAGGAGAACTCCGTCTCGGCCATCTCGAAGCTCGCCTACAAATCAGAGTCGATTCAGTCTGCCATCGCCTCCGCAGGGGGCATCCCGCTGCTTGCCTCCGTCCTCATCGCGTCGACGGCCAACGTCAAGGAGATGTCGCAGGCGGCGCAGCTGTGCTCCCTCACGGCCAACGCCGTCTCACAGCTCGCGGAGGGCAATCTCGCAAATAAGGTCTCCATCGCGGAGGCCGGAGCTATACCGCCCCTCGTCTTGATGCTTGCGTCACCCTCGGCCGAGCTACAAGCTCAGGTGATTAGCTCTGATGACCGCTGATGACCGTCGATGGCCCCTGATTACCCCCACACACATGACCCCGAGGTCCACTGATGACCACTCTCATTGCATGCGCTCCCTATGCGCTCCCAGGCGGCGATGGCGCTCGCACAGCTCGCCCACAGCTCGATGGAGAACCAGGCGGCCATCGCACGCACAGGCGCCATCGCCCCTCTGTGCACGCTCGTGCGTGAAGGGTCGCAAGATGTCCGTGAGCAGTCTGCGTTCGCCCTCTGGTCCCTCTCACAAGACAACAACCCGAACAAGGTCACCGTGGCCAAGCTGGGCGGCATCGAGCCGCTCGTGACCTTGATGGTAGGAGGGAACACCGATGTCTCTCTTGAGATCTCCACTGGTGCGTGCTGATGAGCTCCTGATGAGCTCCTGATGAGCTCCTGATGAGCACTGATGAGCTCATGACAAACGCTGATGAGCCCTGATGAGCCCTGATGAGCCCTGATGAGCTCTGATGAGCTCTGATGAGCTCTGACTTGCTCTGATCACCTCGGGTTCTCTCGAGATCCCCACAGGTGCCCTTCTGGCCCTTTCCCACAAGCACGCCGACAACCGCGAGACAATCGCCAAGTTGATCGTCGCCAAGCTGACCTCACGCATCGCGATGGTGCAGACCGTGGGAGGCGCGGTGCGCGTGCTATACTCGGTCTCCAAGCTCTCCTCGGGCAACCAGGTAGTGTGCCTGATGGCGTCTCTGATTGGCCCCTGATTGGCCTCTAATTGCCCCTCATCGGCCTCTAATTGCCCCTGATTGGCCTCTAATTGCCCCTGATTGCCTCTAAGTGCCCCTGATCGGCCTCTAAGTGCCCCTGATTGGCCTCTAATTGCCCAGGCGAACCAAGTCGCAATCGCCAAGGCTGGGGGCGTGCCACCCCTGATCATGTGGCTCGCCGGTGGCTTTGACTCAAACGCCAAGGGCGGCTACAACGCAGACGCGCAGCGCGAGGCGACCTCCGCATTGCTAGCCATGGCCACCAATAATGAGCCGCTCCAAGGTCTCATCACATTGCCTCTGCTTGCCTCTGCTTGCCTCTGATTGCTTCTAATTGCCTCTGATTGCCTCGAATTGCCTCTAATTGCATTTGATTGCCTTCACTGGGAGCATCCAAGGGCTCATCACGCGCTGCGCTCGAATGGCATCCCTCCCCTCAGCATGCCAGTGCTCACCACGACGCCTCCTCTGCTTCCCCACAGGCCTCATCACGCGCTCGAATGGCATCCCTCCCCTCATCGAGCTTCTCTCAAAGGGCAACTTGGCGACGCAGGCGGCGGCAGCGCGCACGCTCTGGCACCTCGCCGGCAACTCCACCGCGGGAGAGGCGATAGCAGCGGCTGGTGGGATGCAGCCTCTGTGCTCGATGCTCTCATCGGAGGACGTGCATGCGCAGGTGTGCTGATGACCGCTGATGACCTCTGATTACCTCTGATGACCGCTTATGACCTCGTCGGAGCACATGCATGTGCAGGAGCTCGCGGCCGTGGTCATCTCACGCCTGCTCAGCACGGCGCGCACGCTCCACAACTCTGGTGTCTCAACCATGGTCGCTGAGATGGGCGGGGTGCCGCCTCTCGTGCGACTGCTGCGGGACGGATCTCCGGCGGGCCAGCAGCAGGCGGCATGCGCCATCGCAGAGGTGTGCTGATGACCTCTGATGATGACCTCTGATGATGACCTCTGATGACCTCTGCAGCAGCAGGCTGCATGCGCCATCGCCGAGGTGGGACTGCTCCCTAATTTGGGACTGCTCCCTAATTTGGTACAAACCTCCCCAATGTCCAATGTGGCTCAATGTGGCTCATTGTGGCAGGTGGGGTTGCTTCCCGCCAACCGCAACGTGATCGCCGAGGCCGAGGGGATTTCGTCACTCGTCGCCATGCTCGCCTCGCCTGTGGTGGGGACGCCCGAGACGGCGGCCCGTGCGCTCGCCTCCCTCGCGCGCGATCATGCGACCACCCCAGACGATGGCGGAGCCCCACCCGAAGCCGAGACGGGCGCCGATGCCATATTAGGCAACGAGGCGGCCGATTCGGTGCACGGCCGACCGAACTCCCCAACGGGAGGGTCGCTGAAGACGCCGGAGAAGCCGGGCGCGGTACGGCGCCATCTGATCGCGCAGGTGTGCTGATGACCTCGGATGACCTCGGATGACCTCGGGGATGTCCCCGGATGACCTCGGATGACCTGATCGGCGCCATCTGATCGCGCAGGCGGGCGGCGTCAAGCGACTCATCACGATGCTCACATCGGTCTCTCTCTCGTCGACCATCACGTCTCGCAAGATGTGGGAGCTCGTGGCGCGCGTGATCGGCGCGAACACGGATGAGCTGGGGAGCATGCCCACGGTGAAGGTGAGGGGCATGCCCCCCTTGATTGTCATTGATTGCCACTGATGAGCTCTGTCATCTCGACGAAGGTGAGGGGCTTGCCCTTTGATTGCCATTGATTGCCACTGACGAGCCTTAGATTACCATTGATTGCCACTGATGAGCTTCGCCATCTCCCCGCCAGGACAAGGGCTCCAAGGACAAGGAAGAGTCTCCTCAGTCGCATACCGAGGAAGTGATCGGCATGCAAGAACAGGCCGCGGCGACCCTCTCGGACCTCGCGTACGGAGACGAGATGATGCAGGAGCGCATCATCGACGAAGGAGGCGTACCACCGCTTCTGATGCTTCTCCGCATCGGCTCTGAGCTAGCGCAGGAGCATGCAGCACGCGCCATCTGGCACCTGTGCGCCACCACGGACAATCAGGGCGTCATCGTCGACTGCGGCGCGATCGCCGAGCTGGTCGCGCTCTCAAAGACGGGCTCGGCCAAGGCGCAGGAGCTCGCGGCGGCGGTCGTCTCGGACCTCGCCAAGGTAAACAGTGCATCGCTACGCATCGCCTGATTTGGACCTGCGTGGCATGCAACCAGTGCTCACCACAGCGCGCCCAGTGCATCGCCTGATTTGGACCTGGGTGGCATGCAACCAGTGCTCACCACAGCGCGCTCGCTGTCTCCCTCGCCCCCCAGGGCGCCATCATCGAACGGCAGCGGATCCAAACGGAGCTCGAGAAGGTGTTTGCGCGGGAACCGTGGGGTAAGGAAGTGCTGCCGCTGGTCGGCCCGCTTGCGATGCGCTCGTTGCAGGAGATCAAGGGCGGCAAACGGCCCGTCGCGATGTCCGCGCCGTCAGGTACTGCCGAGACGGCGGACATCTTGATGAACCCAGCCTGGCATGCATGTGCTCACATCGGCGCCTCGCCCCCCCGTTCACAGGCACCGCCGAGACTGCGGAAACCTTGGCGAACTCTTTCCTCGGCACCGGAAGTGACTCGAATAGCATTGAGGAGACGAGTGACGGCGTCAAAGGAGTGTGGGATATCTTCGAAGGTGATCGACTGAATGCAATCTCGGCGTCCGGAGGCATCTTACCGCTCGTCGGCCTGGTGAGCTGATTGCATGCTGATTGCATTCTGATTGCAATCTCGGCGTCCGGAGGCATCTTACCGCTCGTCGGCCTGGTGAGCTGAGGACCTCTGATGACCTCTGATATCCTCTGATATCCTCTGAGGACCTCTGAGGACCTCGGAGGACCTCGGATGACCTCGGATGACCTCGGATGACCTCTTAGTGCTCGTCAGCCTAGTGAACTCTGGCAATCAAATGGGCAACCCAGCATGCGTGTGCTCACCACGGCGCCTTGACCGTGGTTGACAGGTGAGCTCTGGCAATCAAATGGGCAAAGAGCGCGCCGCCTCGGCGCTCTGGCACCTCTCCGTGGATGCAGTCAACCAAGTGACGATCGCCAAAGCGGGCGGGATCGCGCCGCTCGTGCAGCTGCTCGACGACGGGACGGAGCAGGCGCACGTACACGCCATCGCGGCGTTAACGCGGCTCTCGAATGAGAACCCGGACAATCAAGCCCAGATTGCGAAGAAGCTCGTCGGCCTCCTTGGAAGTAAGACTGATGAGCGTTGATGATGAGCGCTGATGATGAGCGCTGATGATGAGCGCTGATGATGAGCGCTGATGATGAGCGCTGATGATGAGCGCTGATGATGAGCGCTGATGACCATCGGATTGCCTCACTCATCAGGTAAGAATGAGGAGGCGCAAGGGCGTGCAGCCCATGTCCTGTGGCTCCTCGCGACGAATAACCAGGGCGCGCCGGTACGCACCATTGCCTAATATGGACACTCGGGCACCGTGAACACTCGGGCATCATCTCTTTCGGCGCTCATCGCCATCGTGACACTGGCTCCGATTGCCTGTGATTGCCTGTGAGATCCTCTTGATTTACTCTTGATTGCCTCCCTCCCTGATCAGGTGCGCATCGTGAATGCGGGCGCCATCTCGCCGCTCGTCGCGCTGCTTGGCACCGGCACGATCGCAGCGAAGGAGGAAGCAGTCCTTGCTCTCACTTGCCTCGCGCAGAACGACCCTTCGAACCAACTCGCGATCGCGACGGGCCTTGTGGCGCTGCTCGGATCGGGCTCAGCAGAGGCCCAAGAGCAGGTGACCCATGATGGCCTCGGATGACCCCTCTGATGGTCCTTGATTGATCGGGCTCAGCAGAGGCCCAAGAGCAGGTAACCAATGATGGCCTCTGTGACCCCTCTGATGGCCCCTGATTGAGTCTGATGGCCTCTGATGGCGTCTGATGGCCTCTTGATTGCCTCCTTCATCAGGTGACACAGATGCTCATCAAGTTTGCCGTGTTGGCCTCTGATGGCGTCTGATGGCCTCTTGATTGCCTCCTTCATCAGGTGACCCCGATGCTCATCAATAAGTTTGCCGTGTTGGCCTCTGATGGCGTCTGATGGCCTCTTGATTGCCTCCTTCATCAGGTGACCCAAATGCTCATCAAGTTTGCCGAGCATGCGGAGAACCGTACGGCCATCGCAGAGGCGGGTGCGATTGAGAGGCTCATCGTGCAGCTGCGCGGTAGTCATGAGGCAGGAGCGACGAGCCTCAAAGCTAAGACCCTCGCGGCCGCGGTACGTCTGATGGCCTCCGATGACCTCTGATGACCTCTGATGACCTCTGATGACCTCTGATGACCTCTGATGACCTCTGATGACCTCTAATTAGACCCTCGCGGCCGCGGCGCGTCTGATGACCTCTAATTTCCTCTGAGTGCCTCCCTCATCAGGTACTCGTGCACTTGAGCGGCGACAAGCCCGAGAATCTGATCTCGATCGCGTCGCATGGCGGCGTCAAGCCGCTCGTCGGCTTGCTCACGGTCGAGAGCACCGAGGCGCAATCCAAAGCGGCGGCGGTCCTCTCGAACATGTCGCGCGATTCCAAGGAGATACAGACCGCGGTTGCCAAAGAAGGCGCTCTCGAGTTGCTTGTCGGCATGCTCGACCCGTCGATCCCCTACATGTCGGGCGATGATTCTCTACAGGGCGCCGCCGCCGCCGTCGCCGCCGCCACTCGAGAGAGAAGGAATTCGATTGAGCTCGTCATCAGCGCGGGTGAGGTCAACATCGTAGCGAGCCGGGGGGTGGAGGCCCGCTCCGAAGCCGCCGGCGCCCTCTGGTCGCTCTCGCGGAACAACAAGGCCAACTCGCAGGTGATTGCCTCTGAGTGCCTCTGAGTGCCTCTGATTGCCAACTCGCAGGTGATTACGGGCATCGGCGCCATCACGCCACTCGCGACACCTTCTGATGGCCTCTGATGACCTCGGATTGCATTCCTCATCAGGCGATTGCGGGCATCGGCGCCATCACACCACTCGTGAGACTGCTGCACGAAGAGTCGACTAAGGCGCAGGGCAAGGCGGCGGGCGCACTGGCGTCGATAGCGATGGGCTCGAAGGACAACCAAACGGCGATCGCGGCGGCGGGTGGCATCGCGCCCCTCGTGAGCCTTCTGTCACGCGAGCACGGAGACGAGGTGATTGCTCCTGATGGCTTCTGATGGCCGCTGATGACCGCTGATGACCGCTGATGGCCGCTGATGGCCTCTGATGATCTCTGATGACATCTGATTGCATCCCTCATCAGGTGAATGCCCGCGCGGCCTCTGCCCTCTCCGAGCTCGCGCGCGACAACCCGGCCAACCAGAGCGCCGCCGCCCAGGCTGGGGGCATCGCACCCTTCGTGGCGCTACTCCAAGGTACGTGCAAGACTCGCGAATCACGCGGATGGTCTCTGTGCACCCGCCTTGCATGCAAGTGCTCACCACAGCGCGCCCCTTCGTGTCTCGTGGTTCGAAGGCGACGGGGCCGAGTCGGCGAAGAAAGCCGCCGCCTCGGCGCTCTGGTCGTTCTCGGCGAACCATGCGCAGAACCAGGCGGCGATTGCGGAGGCGGGGGGACTAGCGCCGCTGGTTGCCTTGTTGGGAGTCGGCGGTGCCGAGACGCAACTTCAGGCGGCGGGGGCGCTAGCAGCGATCGCACTCGATAATCCGCAGAATCAGAACACGATCGCGACGATGCTCGTGCAGCTGCTCACTGCGCCCGATACGCCGACGCGCACGAAGGCAGCTCGTGCGATCTCGAACCTCGCGCGAGCTCACACATCCAATCAAGAGGCGCTCGCCAAGTGAGGCGCCGTCGGGCCGCTGATGACCTCTGACGACCTCTGATGACCTCTGATTACGTCCAATCAAGAGGCGCTCGCCAAGTGAGGCGCCGTCGGGCCGCCATTGGCATGCTGCCACTGATTGCCACTGATGATTGCCACTGATGCTTGCCACTGATTGCATGCAGGTGGGGCGCCATCGGGCCGCTCGTTGGCATGCTCTCATCGGGCGTCAAGGGGATCGACAAGGCCGAGGTGCGATCTCCCTTGAGGAGCACTGCTTGCGTGACTGGTTGCGTGACTGGTTGCGTACCAAGAGGCTGATGACCTCTCCGTGCCTCCGATACGCGCCTCTGATGACCACTGATGACCTCTGATGACCACTGATGACCTCTTGATGACACGTCTCGATTGCCCCCCCTCATCATCAGGTGCTCCTCCAAAAGGAGGTTGCCTCGGCGCTTTGGTCGATGGCCTTCCAAAACGGGCCCAATCAAAAGGCGATCGCCACGGCGGGCGGCGTGCCACTGCTCATCGGCCTACTCTCGAAAGGATCTCCCGAGGTGCATCGAGATGCCGCCGGGGCTCTCTGGAGCCTCGCCGCTGATCACGCGCCCAATCAGCAGCTCATCTTCGAATGCGGCGGCATCATTCCGCTGGTCGCGCTGCTGCAGCCAGGTGGGGGACTGCCGAGGGACCTCTGATGACCTCTGATGGCCTCTGATGACCTCTGATCACCTCTGATGACCTCTGATGACCTCTGATGACCTCTGATCACCTCTGATGGCCTCTGATGGACTCTAATCACCTCCGGTTGCCTCTGATGGCCTTTGAGATGTCTCTGAGGACACCTCTTGATTGCCTCCCTCATCTGGTAGCTTGATGACACCTGATGACCTCATATGATCGCTGAGGACACCTCTTGATTGCCTCCCTCATCAGGTAGCGAGGGGGGCGCCCTGGCCGCAGAGACGGCGGCGGGCGCGCTGCACTCACTAGCCAAGCTTCACAGCAACGGAGTGGCCATCGCTAAGGCGGGTGGCGTACCTGCTCTCGTGGCGCTCTTCGAGACAGGTGTGCTGACGACTTCTGAGAACTTCTGTTGCCTTTTGATGGCCCTCTGATGGCCCTCTGATGACCTCTGATGGCCTCTGATGGCCTCTGATGACCTCTGATGACCTCTGATGACCTCTGATGACCTCTGATGGCCTCTGATGGCCTCTGATGACCTGTGGCGCTCGTTGAGACAGGCACGGCCGAGGCGAAGACGCAAGCCGCCGGAGCCCTCTCCACTATGGTCGTCGCCAACGCTGACAACCAATCGACGGTCGCCCAGAACCTTGTCGCGATGCTCAGTCAGGACACCTCCTCGAATGAGGCGCAGGTGAGCCGCCACCCCGCGTCGTCGTGGGCACTCGCGCCGCCCGAGCCGCGAGCCGCCCGCGTGCAAGTGCTCGTCACGGCGCGCGGGCTCCCGCCACTGGACTTCGTCAACTGCTCTACTCCCTGATGACCTCTGATGACCTCTTGATTGCCTCCCTCATCAGGACACCGTAACCCAGCTGCTCTATTCACTCTCTCTCGATTCGGAGAACCGGGGGGCGCTCGCAAAGTGGGGCGCCATCCCACAGCTCGCTCGCAAGCTGCGGGATGGGCAGACTGCACAGGGGCAGACGCACGCTGCATCGGCGCTTGGGCAGATTGCGCTCAAGTCGGCACAGCATCGCGTGCAGGTGATTGCCACTGACGAACGTTGACGACACTCGATCGCATCTGATTGCATCTGATTGCATCTGTGTGCATCTGATTGCCACTGACGAACACTGACGGCACTCGATCCATCTGATCTCGTGATTGCATCCCTGATGAGTCTCTGATGAGTCTCTGATGAGTCTCTGATGAGTCTCTGATGACCTCTGTAATTGCATGTGATTGCCTGCCGCGGGCTGATGAGTCTCATTACGTATCGCTACGGACTCGGAGGTGTGATCACACCTTTGACGATTGTAGATCTCTGACCGCTGTGCGACCCGCCTACATGACTCGGATGACCTCTGATTGCCTCTTGATTGCGTCGGATGACCTCTGATTGCCCTCTGATTGCGTCGGATGACCTGATGATTGCCTCTTGATTGCGTCGGATGACCTCTGATTGCCCTCTAATTGCCTCTGATGACCTGATGATTGCCTCCCTCATCAGGTGACGGCACAACTCATCCAACTGCTCGGATCGCCTGACGTCAAAGTACGCCAGCGCGCGTGGACGGCCCTCAAGGGCATGGCAGAGTCGGGGGGCGCCGAGTCCCAGATGACGGTCCAGATGGCGGGCGGCATCGAGCGTTTCGTCAGCCTACTCAAGGATGGGTCACTCGAAGCCCAAGAGTACGTTGATTGCCACTGATTGCCACTGATTGCCACTGATTGCCACTGGGTCACTCGAAGCCCAAGAGTACGTTGATTGCCACTGATTGCCACTGATTGCCACTGATTGCCACTGATTGCCACTGATTGCCACTGGGTCACTCGAAGCCCAAGAGTACGTTGATTGCCGCACTGATGACCTAGCTGCCTTGCATGCGGACGCTCACCACGGCGCCTCCTCCCTCCTTGTGCCCAGGTACGCGCTCTGGCTGCTGTACTCGGCATCCGACATCGTCTCGAAGGTGTCCATCGCGAGCGCGGGCTGTGCGGACCCGATCATCAAGATCCTGCGGTCCGGCAACCTTTCCCTCGTCGCGCAGGAGCATGCTGCCGCGGTGCTCTCGGGGATTACTTCGGATGATATCCCGGCCGTCATCTCCTTCACCGCCGTCAACAAGGCCGACATCGTGTCTGCGGGTACGCCCGCCCGCTCTTGCCCCTCGTCGAGCTCCTCCCACTGATGACCTCTTGATTGACTCGTGATGGCCTCCCTCATCAGGCGGCATCCTGCCTCTCGTCAAGCTCCTCCGCACCGGCTCTCGAGGCGCCAAACGACACGCGGCACTCGCCCTCGCTCAAATGTCACGCGCTGCACTGCCGGGCGCGAACTCGGCGACGCAATTCTCGATCGCGGCGGCCGGCGCCATCTCGGCGCTCGTGGAGTGGCTGGTGCACCTTAGCCTCCATCGGACCCAAGCCATCGCACCTCTCAGCATGCAAGTGCTCACCACGACGCCTCCCTTGTGCGTCCCCACAGGTGGACCCAAGCCTCGGACCGCCGCAGATGGCCGCTCGCGCCCTGGCGGACCTCGCGCGCGATTCGCCTGACGTGCAGGTGAGTGCGATTGAGGACACCTCTGTTGAGCCCTGATGAGCCCCGATGAGCCCCGATGAGCCCTGATGAGCCCTGATGAGCCCTGATGAGCCCTGATGAGCCTCTGATGAGCCCATGATGAGCCCTGATGAGCCCTCTCATTACATGCGCCCTACCTCCGACGCGCAGACGACCATCGTCGAAGCCGGCGCCATCCGCCCGCTCGTCTCGATGCTCAAGCATGGCGCCAAGGGGGCCTTGCCGGGAGATGATGGCACCCTCAAGCGCAGTGCGGACTTTGATGCGAAGGCCGATGCCCAAAAGTGGGCGGCGGGCGCGCTTGCGGCGGTGGCCGCGGGCAGCCAGATGAATAAGATTGCGGTCGCGGACGAAGGCGGGATTCCACCGCTCGTCGAGGTGCTCATGACCTCTGACGACCTCTGATGACCTCTGATGACCTCTGGTGACCTCTGAGGACCGCTCGTCGAGGCGCTGTGCGCCAACGCCCTCGGGCCTCTCAGCATGCAAGTGCTCACCACGACGCCGCGCCTGCTTCCCCACAGGTGCTGTGCGCCAACGCCCTCGGGCCTCGCGAGAACGCGACCAGAGCGCTCTGGCACCTCTCGTCGACCCCCGACAACCAGCTCATGATCGCGCGCGAAGGCGCGCTGCCCGCGCTCGTCGCCAACCTCTCTGCGGACTCGGACCGTGCGCAGGAGTTCGCCGCCGCTGCGATGGAAAGCCTCTCGCGAGATTGCCCCGAGAACCAGGTGCTCACGAGATCGCTCCCAGATTGCCCCGAGATTGCCCCGAGAACCAGGTGCTCACCCAACACCCTCACGAGATCGCCCCGAGGTTGCCCCGACATCGGACCGAGATTTGTCCGAGATTGCCCCGACACCGGACCGAGATTGGTCCGAGATTGGCCCGTGCACGCGCTGGAGCCATCGCACCTCTCCGCATGCAAGTGCTCACCACGACGCCCCCACTGCGTCCCCACAGGTGTCCCTCGCACGCGCTGGAGCCATCGCACCTCTGGTTGGCCTCCTGGGCGCCGAGTCGGAGGCGACGCAAGGGTACGCTGATGGCCACTGATGAACGAGCAGCCTTGCATGCGAGAGCTCACTACGGCGCTTTCGCGTGCACACCTCGCACTTCACACCTCGCGCTTCACACCTCGCGTTTCACACCTCGCGTTTCACAGGTATGCTCAGGGGGCGATCCTTCACATCGCGGCGCCGAATCAAGAGAATCGCAACGCGGTCGTCAAGCCCCTCGTGGCCCTCCTCGAAGGGAGGAACGCCGCGGCGCAGATGAAGTCCGCAGAAACCCTCGCCATGCTCGCGAACCGGTCCGCAGAGAATCGGCTGGTCATCGCGGCGGCAGGCGCCATCCTCCCTCTCGTACAGCTCCTCGGGGACGGTCGCAACGTGAACAAGTCGCAGGTGCGCGCGCTGAGTGCGACTGATTGCGTCTGAGTGCCCCTGATGGCGTCCGGTGGCCTCCAATTGCATGCATGCAGGTGCGCGCCGCCGCGGCTCTCTCCAACCTCTGCCTTGCATGCAAGTGCTCACCACGGCGCGACCTCCTCCCTTCCCCACAGGTGCGCGCCGCCGCGGCGCTCTCCGACCTCGCGCGCGGCTCGGAGTGCAAGCAGCAGATCGTGGCGGCGGGCGGTGTCGAGCCTCTCGTCAAGATGCTCGGCGCAAGCTCGGCTCATAAGGTGAGCGTCGTTCATTGCCTCTAATGGCCTCTGGCTGTGACTGATGGTACCCTAATTGCACCCTGACTCCACCCTGATGGTACCCTGATTGCACCCTGATTGCACCCTGAGGGCACTCTGATGGTACCTGAGATGGCACCCTAATTGCACCCTGATGGCGATTGATTGCATGCATGCAGGTGGGCGCCGAGGCTCAGAAGATGGCTCTCGAGGCACAGACAAGGGCGAGCGCGGCGCTCTGGCACTTGTCCTCATCCACGACGGCACAGCAGCGCATCACCGAAGCCGACGGCATCGGTTTGCTCGTCGCACTGCTGACGAGCGAGCGTGTCACAGCGGCCAACCATGCCGCATGTGCTCTCTTCCATCTCGACTCGTCCACCGCGAATAAGGCCGCGATCGTCAAGGCAGGGGGTGAGCTTGGAGGGATTGCCCTTTGAGATTCGTCAAGGCCGGGGGTGAGCCCGGAGGGATTGCCCTTTGAGATTCGTCAAGACCGGGGATTGCCCTTTGAGATTCGGCAAGGCCGGGGATTGCCTGCGGAGGGATCGCCCATGATGAGTGCATGCTGATGAGTGCATGCTGATGAGTGCATGCTGATGAGTGCATGCTGATGAGTGCATGCTGATGAGTGCATGCTGACGAGTGCATGCTGACGAGTGCATGTTGATAAGTGCATGTTGATAAGTGCATGCTGATAAGTGCATGCTGATAAGTGCATGCTGACGAGTGGACGGATGGTCCTCTGATTGGCACTGATCGCGAACTGAGCTCCACTCTGATTGCTGTCCTCATCAGCTGATGAGTGGACGGATGGTCCTCTGATTGGCACTGATCGCGAACTGAGCTCCACTCTGATTGCTGTCCTCATCAGCTGATGAGTGGACGGATGGTCCTCTGATTGGCACTGAGCGCGAACTGAGTTCACTCTGATTGCTGTCCTCATCAGGCATCGCGCCTCTAGTCAAGCTCCTCGGGCGCACCGACAGCCCCGAAGCTCAGGATTCGATCGCGGCACTGCTTGCAGACCTCGCCAAGGACAAGCAGGGGGGGGTGAAGCAATGCCTCGTCCAAGCGGGCGGCATCCCACACCTCGTCCAGCTTCTCACCCATGGGTCTGCGGGAGCACAGGTGTGAACGGTCAATAGTCGACACACAGTGCCTTCTGAGTGTCGTTCATGGCCGCTGATTGCCTTCTGAGTGTCGTTCATGGCCGCTGCTTGCCTTCTGAGTGTCGTTCATGGCCGTTGATTGCCTTCTGAGTGTCGCTCATTGTCTTTCCTGCGCAGAAGCATGCCTCGTGTGCGCTGTGGGGTTTGACCTCTGAGCCGATGTTCTGCAAGGCGGTGACCGAAGCCGCCGCGATCGCGCCGCTGGTCTTGCTGCTCAAGAGCAAGTCGGAGGCGCAGGGTTATGCGGCCGCCGCGCTGTGCAACCTGGCGGGAGATCCGTCCGCAGCTCGCCAAATCTCCGAGGACGGCGCCATCGAGCCGCTGATTGCGATCTCGCACGGCCCCGAGAACTGGCTGAGAAAGCAAGCTGTGGGCATCTTGCAATTGCTCAACGTCGATGCTCCACAGCCTGATCGAACGTTCGCCATCAAGATCCCAGTGCAGAAATCGTATTTCCAGACCCTAGAAGCGCAGGTGCGCGAGGACACCTGATTACACACGAGTACCCCTGATTACACATGATTACACACGAGTACCCCGATTTCCAGACCCTCAAGGCGCAGGTGCGTGATGGCGACAGATGGCAACTGATGGCAACTGATGGCGATTGATGGCGACTGATGGCGACTGATGGCGACTGATGGCGACTGATGGCGACTGATTGCGACTGATGCCGACTGATGGTCCCCCTACGCGACACAGGCGGCCGAGGAGTTGGCGGAGAAGCGCGCGAACGGCGAGACGAACCCCACCATCAAGGGGCGAGGCTGGGACTCATGCCATGCTAACCCAAGGCTTCAGGTACCGTCTGATGACCCTCTGATGGCCCTCTGATGACCCTCTGATGACCCTCTGATGACCCTCTGATGGCTTTCTGATGACCCTCTGATGACCCTCTGATGACCCTCTGATGGCTCTCTGATGACCCTCTGATGACCCTCTGATGACCCTCTGATGACTCTCTGATGACCCTCTGATGACCCTCTGATGACCCTCTGATGACTCTCTGATGACCCTCTGATGGCTATCTGATGACCCTCTGATGACCCTCTGATGACCCTCTGATGACCGACCCTCTGATGGCCAACCCTCGGCGTTCAGGTGGAGTCGTTGCAGCATCTGCTCTTCTCCCCCCGCTTCAAGTCGAAAGCAACCAAGATGGGCTTCGCCATCCACGACCGCTCGTACCGCGCGCCCGGCACACCCGGCAGCCCGCCCACGCCCACGACGGCGCCTTCGGAGCTGCTCGGCACCTATGGGTACGATCGGCCCCACTGATTGCCACTGATGACCCGCCTTGCATGCATGGGCTCACCACAGCGCCCATGGGTACGATCGGCCCCACTGATTGCCACTGATGACCCGCCTTGCATGCATGGGCTCACCACAGCGCCTCGTCCCCACAGGTACAATCGGCCACGTACGTCTAGAGCACTGTTACGTCAAGAGAACTCGCCGGCCCGCGACGGGGGGGAGGGCAGCGGCCTGGGGGCGGGGGGGCCAGGCACACCAGGATGGCGGCCTACCTCGCCAAAGGAGGACGCGAAGACGACGGCGCGCTTTGGCGTCAAGAAGGACACACCACACTTGTCGGTTCCCAAGGTCAGTGGGAAGGACGCCAAAGTCGCCGACGGAGACGCTGGCGCCGAGCCGGGCGCCGTTCCACAGACGCCGGCACCGCCGCCGCCCGCAGCGCGTGGTGCCGCCGATACAGTGCCCAGTACGGCGCCCGCGAATGAGCTCTCCAAAAAGGAGAAGAAGGCGATCGCCAAGACGTCACGTGCGACCGGGAACGAGAGCGACCGATCGAACGCGTCAGGCGCAGGCGCGGGCGCCAAAAAGGGTGCCAATAAAGCGGCGTCCACCAGTCGCGCCAAGGGAGGCGCCAAGGTGGCTAAAGAAGCGGGCGCCATGCTGGCGGCGATTGCGGAGTGATTGCGGTAATTGCGGAGTGAGAGTGCGGGGCGCGTTATGGGTGCCTCCGAGTGATGTGCTGTGCTGTGTTGCATCCTTCCATCGACCGCGCCTTCGAACAAAGCGCCATTGTGAGCGTCCACGATAGCGTGTGAGCATGTTGACACTATGACACATCGTGACCTTATCGTGACCATGAATACAATAGTTGTGACGGGTGTACTGCGGGTGTATGTTACGCAACTATGTGCTCTGCTTTTATCCAAAGGGGGTAGAGGGATAATATCTCGTCAGGTATCTCGTCTGGATTTGCACACGATCATCCTCATACCCTGAGTTCTACACAACAAACTCGGAATGATTTACCCAAGAAGGGGGGTAGCAGGGGAGAGATTAATATCTGGATTTGCACACAATCCTCATACCCTGATTTCAAACTGTGTGCTGCGTGCGATGTGTGCGTGCATAAGGATTTTAAGGAAAGGGACGTTGAAAAAACGGCGCTGCGTCGGCAGTTTCGCGGTTCGGCTTTGGCAAGGGGCTTTGGCGCACGCAATTGGCATGCACGGGGGGAGCTCGACTAAGGTCTCGACGAGCTCCCTGGAGGGCTTCCTCCCACGACACACAACACTGTCACGGCACAAGCAATCCTGAGCCGCGCTGCGAGCATCTGGGATCTGAAACCGACAAATGCGAGGTTCCCCTTTAGGAAACCGAGATTTATTGGAAAAGAACAAAAAGTTCGACTTTGCAGCGGGAAGCCCCAACATGGCTGTGAGCCACGAATCATTGGCTTGGCAAGAGCCGCCGCCGCCGCTCGCGGCAGGAAGAGGAGCCTCAAGATCGGCACGGCCACGTCCGGTCCAAGTGTCACCTGCTGCCGAGGGCAAGGAGGAGCATGCAGTTCCAGGAGCACGCCGCACGCATCGTCTCACAGGCGCGCCACTGCTCGAGGCAGCGAATAGCAGCAAGCTTGCATTGCCGGCGGCCAGCACGCTCAGCCATGTCTTTGTGCTTCTCGTCCCGCGGATTGTCCGCCGCAAGGTGGATTTGTGCTCAACGGCGGTGTGCACGCTTCCAGCTGGAGCTCGCGTGCACATCGTGAGGTCTCATCGGATGTCGAACAGCGCCCATCGCGTTAGCGTTGTACTTGTCGGGCAGAAGACGGTGCTCGGTTGGCTGACCTACAAGACAGAGAAGGGTGTGCTGACTCTGGCAACTGACCGAGGAGACGATGAACCGCGATCGCCAATGGTCGCAGATCCCTTTAATAGCCGAAGAGTGCAGGTCCTTGCGAGCACCAGAAGCAAAGAACTCCTCAACCACAGCGCTGATATGCAGCCCAGGAGCCCAACGAGCAAGAGTGAGAGCTTTTCGTCGGCGAGCTCGTGCTCGGTGCGATCGCTGTCCCCGCGCGCCACTCATCCGTTTCTCAACAGCTGCAGCCCACGCCACTCGCATGGTGTACGAGCCCGCGGGTGCACGAGCCCGCAGCTGTCGCCAAGGGTCTGACTCTGTTTTTCTCTACGGCTTTTATACGGCTTTTAGAATGAAAGCACGGCGCGTATAAGGCGTGAGAGCTTTTTTCCGTTGCAGCGCGCCTTTCGCGCGCTCCTCGCCTGGCGCGATTCCGATTGGAAGTCGGGACGGGCGTCGGCGTTCTGATCGCGTCGCCTGCCGACACCCGGCCGTCGGCGTGGACCACGGGACAGGATCAGCGGGGAGTCAGGAGCCGCACTCAGCGTACAGTGACAGCCGAGCGACGATCAGCGTTGCGCTCAAGCCTCAGCCGCTCAGGCTCGGCTCAAGCCTACGCTGTGCGGACAGTGGAGCGACGCGCCTCAGATAGGAATATCACCACGGACGAGATGGAGACTTTCGGACGACGACGACGCAGTTTTCCGGACTAACTCAGTTCGCTTAAGGCGATACGCGACCCGGCATACAACACGCACGACATCATCCATCTGGCACCATGCGCTGATCGACTGGAACGCGGCACGTTCATATTACACCCTCTCGAGGCATACACGCGTGTGGGGAAACGCACAAGTGACAAGACTGCATGGATGCTGACATGCGTGTGTGTGTGTGTGTGAAGGGATCGACCCATCCGTAGACCATTTGTCACCGTGGATGACGGCCATCAGTCGAGAGGCCATTCTGATCTCGGTGATCATCTCGGCGAGTATCTCGGGCGTCGCGGGCACCGCCCCAAACTGACTGAGCGATAATCTCGTCGAGTATCTCGGCGGTGCACCGTCCAACCACTCAATCTCGGCGAAGATCTCGGCGGTGCACCATCCAACCACTCAATATCGGCGAAGATCTCGGCGGTGCACCGACCAACCACTCAATCCAATCACTCAAACCAATCACTCACGACGGTCGCCAAGGCTGGCCCCGGCTCGATCCGCCGTAACCACTACTGTCGGTCGAGCCGTAGGGCTGCTGGTTCATGCCACCCATGGGTGCACTCATGCCCCCCAACGGTTGTTGGTAGGGCTGGTTGTAGCCGCCGCTCGGCATACCGGGCGGCTGGTAGCCCACGCCGCCGCCCATCATACCACCGCCGTAGCCGCCGCCGCCGCCGTAGCCGCCCCCGCCGCCGTAGCCACCCGCGTACGGCCCGTATCGCCGCTGCTTCCGCAGCGTCGCGTCGCGCACGGAGTCGAGCTGATCTGGGCGTTTGGGTGGCACGTACTGTGGCTTCATATTCGCCATCGAAGGCATCGGCTGGTAGGGTGTGCCGTAAGAGAACATCTGACGCCGCTGCTGTCGCAACATTGCATCCTTGATCGAGTCCAGTCGATCGGGAGATTTGGGCGTCAGGTAGACGGGGCCGCGAGGCGGCGGCGGCGCGCGGTACGGCGTGGGCGGACCAAACGGCGGCGCGATCAGGCGGGCCATTTCCCGCGCCCGCGCTCGCGCCTCCCAGGACGAGGGGCTTTCGTATGCCCCTGTCCCATACGGCCGCGAGTTGTCCATCCCAGATTGACCCATCCCAGACTGGCCGTACGGCTGATTCATCGGTTGCATCCCAGGCTGACCCATCCCAGACTGACCCATCCCAGACTGGCCGTACGGCTGATTCATCGGTTGCTGATTCATCCCAGGCTGGCCGTACGGCTGATTAATCGGAGGCTGTCCGAAGGGCTGTTGACCCATCGGAGGCTGGTTGTAGGGCTGTTGACCCATCGGAGGTTGGTTATAGTTCTGCCCTGGTACGCTCATGCCCGGCGGGGGCATGCCAGGCGGCGAATAGAGCGGATTGGATGGTGGCGGGTACATCGGCGACGAGGGTGGCGGGTACAATTGATTGGAATTGGAGGCCTGCCACCTCTCGGTTGGCGAGCTCTTCTTCCACCGGTCAGGGACCTGCATAGAGATAGATGAGCCCACCCGGGGAGCGGGACATGTCTTTGGTATCCACGGAGGCCTAGCAAAGCCCAAGCATAGCGGAACGACCAACATCGATGAAAGGCTGTGGACGGTCCTGGAAGAATCTGGGCATGATCTCGCGAGCGGACGTTCGTCAACATTCTCTTCCTGTGAACTTCGCGAAAAAGGTCACATTTTGCATTGAAGAAGATGGAACATCGCGGCCGTTTCTCGTGCGATCGTTAAAACCTCTCAACTCTGTAACTGGCCGCTATACAACACAGCCCTGCGGGCTACTCTTTTTTGGTGTATTTCAGCACCAAGGGCGGCAGGTCACCGTTCTGCACGTTCTTGTCGAGATTGACCTGGAGCCTCACCGTGCTAGTGAACGTCATGCCAACATTGATCGCATAGGTGCCGTCCTTCCGGTCCACGGTATTCACGAAATGATTGTTCGGCATCAATATGGTGTTGTCGACAGGATTTTTGATGAGGGTTAGCTTGCCGGTAGGATTTAGACCGCCGGTGGTGCACGGATTGCCGAAACGATCATAGGTTCTCAGGATGATCTCGCTTGGCTTGTCATAGTCCGCAACGAGCGAGTCGAAACTGCCGTTCTCGGGCGGCAGCAGCTTGCTAAGGGTCGGTTCCACCGCCGACGCGTACACCTCGAAGGCAACGGGCGAACCGGAGATGCTGACACCGCCGAGCATCACGTGCATCGCGTGCTTTCCAGAGAGCGACGTCTCATATCGCACCCCATACACCATCTCGCTTCCCGACCCCTTTATCTGCCTCACCTCCTGCTGTACCGCCAGCACGACCTCAGAGCCGTTGGGGCGCACAACCTTCGCGAGGAGCTTGTCCACGTTGATCTTGGACGCCGGATTTTGGAAGGAGTCCACGATGAGCGGGCGCACGAAGACCGTGTCACCCGCGATGATCTTGCCTGCGTCGTCCTCGCCAGAGGACTTCTTTTTGCTTAGAACGTTGTTCTTGTCGCTAGAGGCGCGCTTCTCGAGCGTCCAGCCGTCGACGTGCGAGGCGCTCGCCGACGGCGTACCAGCGCTCACGGACACGCTGAAGGGCGATCCGGGGAAGGCCATGCGCTCACTCTTGCCGCCGTTGAGATCGCACCAGACGTGCAGCTCCAGGTTGCCCGCCACCTGCGCGATGTAGTGGATCTGGTAAGTGCCCTCGGCGCTCCACACCCCTTCGAACGCGGTTTCCTTGACGTCCTGGACCTTTTTGCGCAGCTCCGACGTCACCGCCATGCCCATCTTGAAGGCGGTGCCGGCTGGGTTGGCGAGGTTGCCAAACTGGTCCACAAAGCGGATGGAGAACAGTGCGCGTTCGCCCGCAACGGCGACCTTGAGCCCGGGTCCATCGAGCGAGCTCTTCTGCAGCAGGGGGGTGCTGCTCACCAGCTTCATTGTCCACGGCGAGCCGTTGACGGGCTCGCCGTTGATGGTCACCGCGACTTGGTAGGCGCCGCTACTTTTGCTGCGGTACCTCATGCGGTAGCGTCCGTCATACAAGTCCTCGACCTCGGTCAGGACCTTGATTTCCCACGCCTGTTCCTCGCTGAGGCCCAATGGGACGCAGGTGGTCTTGACGATCGCCCCGCCCTCGGTGCATGCATTCCCCATCTGGTCCGACGAATGCATGATCAGCGTGATACCAGCGTTGGGATCCTCGCCCACGATGCCGGTGAGCGACTTTTCGGTGGGCGCGAACACCGTCGAGCTATAGTGCGCGGGGCCGGGCGTGACAGTCAGTGCGAAGGGTGAGCCGGGCACGGCCGCCGCATGATTGCGTAGCCGCACGTGCAGCAGGTACCGGCCGACCTTGCCCACCGAGTAAGAAACTTTGTGCTTGTCGACCACCTGCCCCTTTGAGTGCAGCCAGCCCGGGTGGACACCACCATAGGCAAAGGCGACATGCGACTCGTCGCTGATCAGGGTGCACGCGTCCACCTCGCATTGCACGCTGCGATGGAGCTTGTCGTTGAGCTGCCGCCGCTGCCACTGTTGAATGTACTGCTCCCGGTTGGTCGGCTCGAGCTTCAGCCGACTGCTCACGAGCTTCTTGCCCTCCTTTTTAAGCGTGACCCACCCGGTGAGCTGTGTGCCGATCCGCGCCTCTGGACTCCGCGACGTGCGACTCGTCGGCAGACGGGGCGATCCGACGACGCTGCCATCGATGCTCGTCACCGACGGACCGGCATCGATGACCGGCGGCGAAAGGGAGCCTGCGTAGTCATACAGTTTGAGCAGCGCCGTCTCGTCGAAGGTGATGCGTGCGCGCACGTTGCCATCGGCCGCGATGTGCTCCTCGACGACAACCCCGATGTGGCTGGGCAGCAGCAGCCCGAGCTGTTTGCTGTCCAGTGCCGGTCCGGTGCGCACGATCAGCGGCTTATCGCCCACCTGCACGCGCAGCGCACGTTGCCGGAGCTGCAAACCCTGCTCGGCGAGAGCGACCGCGCTTGTACAGCTCTGCATCTCGAGCTCATCAAAGCCCGGCAGCGGGTTGCGTGCTTCCCAGCTTTTCAGCGACGAGGCCATCGTCTTGGGCATGGGAGGAGGAGGGGGCGAGTTGTTCGGGTCCTTCTTGTCGCCATTGGCCTCCTTCTTGTCAGCCTTCTTATCCTTCTTCTCGGGCTTGTCACCCTTCGGACTCTTCGCAGCGCTATCGGTGTTCTCAACCTTGTCTGTCTTCTCTGCGCCAGCGGACGCCGGCTGGGCCGGCTTGGAGGGCGTTTTCTCGGTCTTCTCGCTTCTCTCAGTCTTCTCGGCCTTGTCGCCCTTCTCCTTCTTCTCGGTCTTCTCTGCGGCAGCGAGCGCTGGCTGGGTTAGCTTCGTGGGCGATTTCTTCTTATCCGTCTTCTCGCCCTTCTCGGCTTTCTCGGATTTCTCAAGTGCTTTCTCGAGTGCATCCTTCTTCTTCTTCTTCGTCTTGTCGTCTTGAGGTGACAGATCGATCGCGTTGACTTCGCGTACGGCCGACGCGTCCTCTTCCGGTCCCCAATTTGGTTGCGTGGCCGCCTTCCAGAGGTAAATTTCTTCACCCTCTCCGATCGGCATGACGTACACGTCGAGCTCAACCGCTTGACACACGATGCCACTACGGTCGCGATAGATGATCTCGAAGGACGAGTTGGTACGCGCGATGATGTGATGCAACGATCTGCCCTTCACCTCGCAGTTGGGCGCACACGGTAAGTGGTCGTGTACGTGCAGAGTAAAGGGGCTTCCTGCGATGGCGTTGCCAAAGAGTGATATGGCCACCTCATAGTTGCCCGAGAGTTCCGGCTTCCACATGACCGTATAGGTGCCGTCCTTGTTGTCGCTCACCCGGGCACGGACACGAGAGGCTCCGCGGATGGCAATGAAGAAAGAGTCACCGCCGCTCGTGCTGCGCTTGCCGTTTTCGTCGACAGCCTCAATCTCGAAGAAAGATTCTGTGTTTGCCGAACAGCCAGTCAAGCCCATGATTCGGCAGTGATCGGCGGACGCGGGCAGCACCGGAGAATCTGGCACCGGCTCCGGTGCCGGAGGCGGTGACACAGCCATAGCGGCCGGCGCCTCCTTGGTTGCAGGTCCCTTGCCTACCTTGGACCCGCCGGACATGAATCAGATTTCGCTTCGCTCGACGGTTTCGAGAGTTGGGAGTTCGGCGCTTCGCGCTTATCAATTCCTCTTGAGCCAAAAGCGTCACGACCTAGCCAAACGGCTGAAGCGGTCGGCAGCACCACGCCCCACTTGCAAACAGACACAGATACATGTACATGTAGACACTCAAGCCCCGAGCAGCGAGCTGCTGACGGACACCGCCCACGACGGCTCCTCCGCGGGCAGTCGGCCGTGCTGACGCGCCTCGGGCCGCCCCGCCCGGGTCAACCCCGGGCCTGAAGCCCGTGGAGCCAGCGGCCAGCCTCCGCCTCGCGGCATCGGCAGCGCAGTGCAGCCGGAGCCACATACACTAATTACAACACACCCACAGCACACATCCCACGACACACGAACACGTTCTCGCACGAGGGGCGCGGCCGCGCCCCGGCGGTGTTATTAGCGAGTAGATTGCCGCACAGAAAACCCGGGTGCAGGCAGCACTGGGCAGAGTCGTTTGCTCTATGGACCCCGGAGTTACAATGTACCGGAGTTACCCCGGAGGAAGGGAGGATCGAACGAACAACGATCCCGGTTCTCCCGGATTTTAATAGGACGACCGCTTGATCCGAGACGCCGCCATAGCCACAAAACTCAAAATGCACACGTGCGACCGCCGCGGCGACACCGACGGCACACGATCGCGCCGCGATCGTTCCGCGGCCCCGCCCGCCCACACCCGGTCACACCCCTGCAACTGCCGCGCGGGGCGAGGACCGAGGTTGCAGGTTCAGGTTGCGGCTTGGCGCTTGCGCGGACGCAACGCTACGCCGTATCATTCGTGGAAAATGCTCTGCCACTCGCAAAGCTACTCCCCCTTTTTTCGGAGTACATGTACTCATGTCATTAATATCCAGGACGCACTACAACACTTTCTCGTCACATGCGAGTTACACACAGTGGGGGGGGCCACTGTGGTGCACCGAGCACGCGTACCCTTGCAGCCCACAGCATGGGCGGGGCGCTGCCATCACCGGGTCGTGCACGGCCCGCCTCTACTCCATTTCCTCCTCGGCATCGCCGCCGCCGCCGCCCTTGGCTTTGATCGCCTTGCGCTTGTTGCGGCCCGGCCGGCCGCCGCCATAGGGCGAGGTGACAGCAAAGTCGATGTGCTTCTGCGAGTCCGTGCGCACCATGAAGGAGGGAATGTTGACAATCTGCTTGCCGACGCGGATGTGGCGATGGCGGATCAGCACGCGCGCGTGGTGGATCGACTTCGCGAGGCCCAGCTTGAAGACCTGCGTCTGCAGGCGACGCTCGAGGAAATCGCCCTGCTTGAGCGCGAGGACGTAATCAAGCTGCGACTTGCTCTCGTCGAGCACGCCCAGACGCTGCAGCCGGCGCAGCAAGCACGTGCCCTCGAAGATGCGCTTCGGGTCCTTCTCATCCAGAGTGAGCAGAGTACGGGCGGCCTTGCGGATGCGCGCCAGCATCAGCTGGTTGCGCCACACCTCACGCTTGTTGCGCAGGCCATACTCACCAATGAGTTTCATCTCATTGTCAAGGCGCTCCTTCTCGAAAGGACGGCGCGGCGTACGGCCGGTCTTGCCGTGGTTGCGGAGGAAGGAGAGGCTCGGCATGCCTCAACAAGAGCACGGCCCCGCCTTTGCTACGTGACCTACGCGAGACTGTGGGGTTGCAGCTTTCCCCACAGCTTGTGGCGAGTTCAAGTTCAAGTTCAAGTTCAAGTTCAAATTCAAGTCAGTCTGCAGCCCCCCCGCATCGAACGCGTGTCGGTCGTTTCGACATCAGGTCTCCGAGACAAAACGTCAGAAGTTACGAGATGAAGAATCATGACGAATCGCGATGACTCATGATGACAAATCAGCACCTCCCCTGCGCTCCGCTCGTCGGGTTTCCTGGAACGAGACGGCACTAATTGCTAGAAAGGCGAGGTGCGCGCGCGCCCCCCAATGGCGGAGTATGGTGGCACGCGCGTGCCGCTACCGCCGCACGTCCTAGCGCTGCTAGGCGGTGGTGCTGGGCGGCCCTACGACGCGCGGCGCAGAGGTGAGGCTCCACTGGCGGACGCGTCGTGTTCTCCCGGCAGCAGCGGCGGAGTGGCCGCCTGGTCGCAGCACGCTGCCGAGGGCGCCGGAGGCATGGGCATAGCAGTGCCGAGCGCCGCCCGCCGAACCGAGAGCACCGGCAGCCGCATCGACCTGTCCTTCCTATCGGACTGCGGCCGTATCGAGGGTGCCCTCTCGCCCTCGCTCTCGGCGACGCTCGGTACACTCGGCGGGCTGAACTCCATTGGGCGGGAGTCGGTCGACTCAACCGTGTCGCAGCAGGCGCTGACGGGCGCCGTGCTCTCAGAGCTTGCCTCCTCGGCGCTCGAGCTGCTGCAGAATGAGAATGGCGTCGATGAGATGTCGCTGCCGCCGCTGCCGCCTGCGCACAGCTGCAGCGGCGGCGGCAGTGTGAGCGGCGGCGGCAAGAGTATGCAGAGCTTCGAAGAGATGCTGTCGTACGCCAGCGGGGTGCCGCGCCGCGGCAGCCACTCCTCCGCCGATCGAAGCAGCGGCAGCCATCGGTTCAGCGAGACGCACGGCGGCGGCGGCGGCGGGCTGGGGGGCGCTGGTCTCGGCGGCGGCGGCCTGGGCGGCCTCGGCCTCGGCGGCGGGCTCGGCCTCGGTGCCGGGCTCGGCGGCCTGGGCGGCGGCCTCGGCCTCGGCCTCGCCGGTGGCTCCCTGGTGAACGCGCTCGGGTATGGCTTCCTCGCTCGACAAGCGAACGGAGGCCTCGCCAACGGATTGCCTAATTTGGGTGGGGCGCCCAGCCTCTCCCGCCAGGCAAGCGGCGGGCTCGGCGGCCTGGGCAGCAGCGCTGTGTTGGGCGGCGGGCTCGGCGGTCTGGGCGACGGCATCGGCCTGGGCCTGGGCAGCAGCGCCGCGTTGGGCAGCACCCTCGTTGGCGGCGGCGGCAGGTGTGGCGGCGAAAGCGGCGGCAACGGCGCAGGGTCGTCGACCTCGACCAGCGCCGCCGCCGCCGCCAACGGGGCACAGTCCGCAAGCCAGCCGCCCTCGATGCACTCATCGACGAACCCCTCGTTGACGAACCCCTCGTTGACGAACCCCTCGGTGCTTTCACAGCCCGGGGCGGGAGCGGGCGCCGCGGGGAATGGTTCCAGCGCTGCCGTGGACTCCACCCGCGCTGCCGTGGGCGCCTCCCGCGCTGCCGTGGGCGCCTCCAGCGCTGCCGTGGACTCCACCCATCCGCTCGCCACCTCCTCCTCCTCTTCCTCGATGATGGGGGCGAGCAGTGGCGGCGGGGCGGCTGGGAACGGGTCGGGGCTGCCGTCTGCGCCAAGGAGTAGCTCACCTTACTCCCAGGCGCCGCCCAACACGGCGCTGCTGCCCAGCGCAAGCGATCTCGCGGGCTCGAGATCGGGCTCGACGGTCGACTCGATCGCTCAACACGGCGCGCAGCCCCCCGCACCGGGCGGCCTCCTCCCTCATCTGCACGGAGGAGGACTGCAAGTCACGAGTGCCTCGCTGCACGCCCTCTCGGGAAGCGCGCGAGCGGGCTTGCCAAATTTGGAAGGGCGCGGCGTCGTCGCGGGCGGCGAGGGGGTGACGCGCCGGCCGAGCGCCGAGTCGGGCGCCACGACCCTCGGCGAGAGCAGCCTAGGCGAGGAGCACCTGTGGGGAAAGGGCGCCGTGGTGAGCCCGGGGGACGGGGCCGGTGCGGTGGAGAGCCTCACCGGCGCCGTGTCGGGCGCCGGGGGCGCCATGTCGGGCGTGGAGAGCCTCACCGGCGCCGTGTCGGGCGCCGGTGGCGCGGCCTCGGTCGGGACCGAAGCGGCCGCAGCGGCGGAGGTGGCCGGGACGGGCGCCGTGTCGGGCGCCGGGACGCGGACTTGCTACGAGGACTTGCCTAATAAGGCACCAACGGCCAATAGCTCTGCCGCCGCCCCGTCGGTTGCCGCCAGTTTGTCAGCACCGGGCGCCGCGCCGGGCGCGGTGGCGGCGGGGGCACCCAAAGGTGCTCCTTACACGGCAGGTGCCCCGCAGCAGCCTCTCCCGTCGGGGCCGCAGCTCTCGGGCCCCGGGCTGCCCCCCCACCGTCAGCCGCGCGGGCCCCCCAAGACCCCCCCTCGCAAAAAGTGCGAGCACTGCGCCGCCCTCAACCCGACGGCGCGCCAGTTCTGCGTCGCGTGCGGCGTCCGCTTTAACATCCGACAAAAGGCCCGAGATCGCGACGGCAAGAAGCTCAAGACGGCGGGCGCCGTCCCGGGCGCGGCGGGAGCGACCGGCGCCGTCCCGGGCGCTCCCCCTGGAGGGCGCGTGCCCGGGACGGCGCCGGTCGCGGGGAACCCGGCGGCGGCGGCGGCGGCGCCCGGGACGGCGCTGCTCGCCGGCGCTGGCAGCGCCGTCGCGGGCGCGAGCAGTCGGGGCGAGGCGTCGTCGCGAGCGCCCTCGTCCGGCGCCTCGACCGGCGCCGTCGCGGGCGCTGCAGCCGGCGAGGCAGGGTGCGCGGCGGCCGACGGCGCTGCGAGTGCGGGCGACGGCGCCCAACACGGCGCCACGGACGGGCCCAGCGGTTCGGCGGTGGGGTCGACGGGCGGCGCGGCCGGCGGCGCGGCGGGCGGTGCCCAACATGGCGCGCACCCCGGCTCGAAGCGCGAGCGGGAGGGGGGGGAGGAGGAGGAGGGGAGCGCCCACCACGGCGCGGGCGGCGCCGCCCACGGCGAGGGCGCGGCCAACGCCTCCACCGAGGCGCCCTCCAATGCCACCTCCGCCCCGTCGCACCCCCCAGCCAAGAAGCGCAGCAGCAGCAGCAGCGGCGGCGCTTCGGGCAGCAGCCACGCGGCCAACAGCACAGCGGCGTCGACCGTTGCGAACGCGATCAAGACTTGCCCCGCCTGTGGGGAAATCAACCCTCTCGCCCGCCTCTCGTGCCGCCTGTGCGCGGCCAAATTCTCGATCCCCCCTTGCCTTGCATGCACACGCTCACCACGGCGCGCCTTCCTTCTTCCCCACAGGTGCGCGGCCAAATTCTCGGTCCGTCAAACCTCCCAATTGCTCCAGCAGCCCTCACGGCCCATGAACGGGGCCAGCGGCGAGGTGCGCTACGCCGAGCTTGAGACGGGCCTTGACGAATCTTCCCTCTGATGATTTCTGAGGCCCCCTTGATTGCCTCCCTCATCAGGTGCGCTACGCCGAGCTTGAGACGGGCCTTGACGAATCTTCCCTCGGGCCTTCATCCGATCCATGCTCCTCCGAGGTGTCGGCCCTAGCTTTCCAACGGCTGCCCAAGGAGGCACAGATCCAGGTGTGAAGCCACCTGTGAAGCACCTCTGATGGACTCGATAGACCTCTGATGCCCTCTGATGCACCTCTGATGGCCTCTGATGATTTCTGACGACCCCTTGATGGCTCCCCTCATCAGGTGATGCAAGAGAAGGCAGCGCACCGTCTCCTCGCCCAAACGCTCCACCAGCAGGTCGTCGAAGAGTTGCACAAGAACCCCGAGCTCGCTGCTGACCCCGAGCAGCAGGTGGAGACTTGCCTCTATTGCCTCTGATTGCCTCTGATTGCCTCGGATTGCCTCGGATTGCCTCTAATTGACGAGCCTCGTCACTCCATGAGCAGCTCCAATTCAAACGGCCTCGGATTGCCTCTGATTGCCTCTGATTGCCTCTAATTGACGAGCCTCGTCACTCCATGAGCAGCTCCAATTCAAACGGCCTCGGATTGCCTCTGATTGCCTCTGATTGCCTCTAATTGACGAGCCTCGTCACTCCATGAGCAGCTCCAATTCAAACGGCTGGCGCAGCAGCAGCTCCTCTATCAGATGGCTCTCGCTACCCAAGCGGCCGCTGCGCCTTCGGACGCCCACGGCGGCGGCCACGGCGGCGGCGTGGGCGCTTATTTAGACGACGAGGAGGAGGAGGCTATGTATGCCACGTACGACCTCGGAGGCGCGCGCGGAGGGTGCGGCGATTGCCACTGATGAGCTCTGATGACGTCTGATGAGGCCTGATGACGCCTGATGACGCTCAATGGTCTCCTTCATCAGGTATGGCGATCGGGCGGACTACGAAGGCGACGACCGTTACAGCGCCGGAGACGGTCCAAGAAATGGCCTCGGGAGCGCGCACGGTGTGGGGCACGGTGTGGGGCGGGGGGGCGGCGGCGGCGGCGGCAGCGGCTGGATGAGAGAATCTCGAGATTCGTTCACGCGACTGGCGGAATGGGTCGACGATGATCTGGGAGGTCATCAGAGAGGTCATCAGGGAGGTCATCAGGCGGAATGGGTCGACGATGATCAGCCGTTGCCGCGCAACAGCGAGCGCAACGGCGACCGTTTTGGCATCGCGGGCGGCGGCGGCATGGGCGCCGTCATGGGCGGCCTTGGGCGCGGTCAGTGGGATGATCCCTTCGAAGCGGATGTCAAGGCGCTCGTCAACGCCACCCTCGGCGGTGGCGGCGGGCGTGCTTCAGGCAGGGGAGGAGGTCGCAAGGGGGCTGGCCAGGGCCGCAGCTTCGCCTCCCATCAGAAGCACCAGAAGCACGCCTCACTCCTGGCGCTCGACTTCGCCGCCGAGTCCATCGAGCTCAACGACAGCGACATCATGGACCTGGCCGGCATCGGCGGTGGGCACGGGCGGCCCGCCGGCGCCGTGTCGGGCGCCAAGGGGCTCAAGCGAGCCGGTCTCGCCTCGCCCCCCGCCGGCCACCTCGGCGCCCAGCACGGCGCCTCGTGGAAGCGGATACGCTTGCAGCTGTGCGGCGCGCGAGCGCACGTGGCGACCGGTAAGAGCGGCGCTCAGCACGGCGCTGGGCTCGCCAAGGGGAGCTCGGGCGCTCAGCACGGCGCGTCCACCAAGTCGGCGGGACGGTCGGTGAGTAGTGACCACTTGGGGTCCGCCGCGGCGGCGTCGCTCACCATGAGCAACGGCGGCTCGAGCAGCAGCGGCGGCGGCGGCGGCAAAGGCCACGGCGGCGGCGGCGGCGGCGGCGGCGGCGGCGGCGGCGGCGGCGGCGCTGGCCTTTATGCCCCAGAGCGCCCGCCGCCCAAGCGCCGCGGCTGGTTAACTGAGAGGGAAGAGCAGGAGGCACTCTCATCGGTCAAGTTCCCGCCATCGGCCGCCTCGGCGCGACTCCTCCGCCAGCTGGCAGACTTCAACCCTTCGGGCAAGGTGGATCCGGCGGCGAATGTACGTGCTCGCCTCCATGCCCTCTTGATTGTATTGTTGATTGCGTCTCTTGATTGCGAATGTGCGTGCTCGCCTCCATGCCCTCTTGATTGCGTCTCTTGATTGCGTCTCTTGATTGCGTCTCTTGATTGCACTCTTGATTGCACTCTTGATTGCGTCTCTCAATTGCCTCCCTCGATGCCCTCCCTCGATGGCAACTGATGGGCTCTGATTGCCTCCCTCCTCAGATGCTCCTGCCCAATGAGCACGACGCCAAGGAGCGCGGCGAGAGCTGGCGGCTGCCCTCGACGGATCTGCTCGCCGTCGTCAAGGAGCGCGCGCGCGCCCAGGACGACGCGCGCGCCCAGTACGACGCGCGCGCCCAGGACGACGCTCGGAACGGGACGAAGCAGGACGACGCCGCCGACGGCGACGAGGGCGCGGATGAGGACGACGACTTCGACGATCACCACGGCGACGGCGACGACGACGAGGACGATGCTGACGGTGCTGCAGACGAGAGCGACAGCGGCGGCTACGGCGGCGGCTACGGCGGCTATGGCTATGGCGGCAAGGGAGGCGGCGGAATGCCCCTCGGCAGCGGGCCCAAGCTCCGGCGCGAGATTTCGGTGTCGGCGGTGGATGCTCTGTCGGCGATGCACACGGACCCCTCGGACCACTATGGCGGCGGCTATGGCGGCGGCTATGGCGGCGGCAGCAGCGGTGGCGGCCGGAGCGGCGGCGGTGGTGGCGGCGGCGGCTACGGCGATAATCTCGGCGATTATCTCGGCGCGGGCCAAAAGCTTCGACGCGATATTTCGGTCAATGCGGTCGACGCGCTCACCGCGATGCACTCGCACTCGACATATCACGACGGATCCCACTACGGCGCTGACGGCGGCGGCGGCTACGAGGGCGGCGGCGGCGGCGGCGGCGGCGGCGCGGCGGCGCAGTCCACTGTGAGTAGCCGCGCCTCAAGCTCGGGCGGTGCCCTTGCAGCGATGCTCTCGGACTCGCGCCCACCACAGCGCCCAGCCGCTGGTGCACACGGCGGCGGCGGCTATGGTGGCGGCGGCTACGGTGGCGGCGGCTACGGCGGCTACGGCGGCATGGGCGCCGGCATCGGGGGCGGCGGTATGGGGGGCGGTATGGGGGCTGCACCCGCCTATTCACCGTCCAACTGCTTGGGTACGCCTAATATGGATACGCCTCGAGGCTTGGAGGCTGCCCTGACGAAACTGTGCTCGCACCTGCCTAATATGGATAGCCCAGGAGGGTTGGAGGCCGCCCTGTGCGCGGCGAACTTGTCGACGCCCGAGGACGTCGTGCACCAGCTGCTCATGGAGGCGCGGCGGACGTACAGCGCCGTCTCGGGTAGCGCCGTCTCGGGCAGCGCCGTCTCGGGCAGCGCCGTCTCGGGCGCCGAGGACGCCGTGCACCAGCTGCTCATGGAGGCGCGGCGGACGTACAGCCTCGGCGAAGGCGCGGCGGTCCCGCCCGAGACGGCGCCCCTCGGTGTGAATGGATTCACTCTTCACAGCGAGGGCAGCCACGGTGCTGCCGAGCACACGGCGCTCGAGTTCGGTGTGAAGAGCCCACGGTGTGAAGAGCACACGGCGCTCGAGTTCGCATGCGATGGCAGCCAAGGTGCCCACGACGGCGCTCAGCTGCCCATGACGGCGCTCGAGTTTGCATGCGGCCTCTCTTCGGCCTCGGGCTCGTTTGAATTAGGGCGGGAAGAGGCTCTCACGATGGCCGCGCGTGCCGCGCCGCTCTCCTGGGACGAGGGGCACGATGCGGGCGCCGTCTTGGGCGCCGACTCGCTCGCGGGGGACGCCCTCTCCGCTGGCGGCGACGCCGCCGTTTCCACCGAGCCTGGTGGGCGTCCTGAGCGCCGTACTGAGCGCTCACCACGGCGCGCATGGCTGTCCGAGCCGCACGGGGCCTCAGATGTGATCATGTCCCTACCTCATCTCGCGAGCGATCTCGCAGGCGCTCACCACGGCGCGACCGAGGCCGCCGCGCCGAGTACGGATCCGAGGACGGAGGATGACGTGGCAGAAGAGCTCCTCTTCCGTCTTCCGCCGCTTCCCTCCTCCGCATCCTCCGTCGGAAGGGCGATGGACGGCGCGCAGTACGGCGCTCAGTACGGCGCTCGGTACGGCGCGAGCGCCCTCACGAATGAATTCGAGTCGTCCCCAACGAACCCCGCTGTGAACCTCGCTGTGAACCTCGCGAATGAATTCGAGTCGTCCCCAACGCCCGCCTCCGCCGCCCTACTTCCCTCGGCCGATGCCGCCGCGCCGTCATGGGCGCCAACCCTACTGATCGCGTCACTGCTGAACAGCGACGGCAGCAGCTGCTGCCCCGCGGCCGGCGGACTGCCCACACTTGAGCTCGGTGTGAACGGGCACATGCCCACACTTGAGCACGGTGTGAACGGGCACATGCCCACACTTGAGCACGGTGTGAACGGGCACAGCGCCCTGAGCGATATGCTCGTGTGAGAAGCTCGGGGGCTCAGTTGCCATATTAGGCGACGTATTGGTGGGAGCAGCGCACGTGCTCACCTCGGACGGCTCAGTTGCTGTGAACCTCGCTGTGAACCTCGATGGTCGACCTCATTGAACAGTTCGTGCGCAGGCGCTCGCTCTAGTACTGCTCAATACGGCGCTCACTCGAGTACTGCTCAATCCGGCGCTCACTCGAGTACTGCTCAATACGGCGCTCTGAGGACTGCCGGCTCGACGGCTCACCGTTCTGTGTCGAAGTGCTCGGTCACGTGAGACGGCGGCAGCGGCGGCGCTCGAGGAGACGCCAAACAGAGCGCAGGCAGTGCAATTTTGAGGAGAGGCCAGAAGGCCGTTGTAACGACCGTTACAGAGGCGGCGCCATGAGCGACCGTTACAGAGGCGGCGCCATGAGCGACCGTTACAGAGGCGGCGCCATGAGCGATCGTTACCCTCTAAAGAGAGTAGATGCATGCTTGATGCTACTGAGGAGCACATGCCGACTGGAGAGGAGAGGATCGAGAGACAGAGAGCATGCATGGAGCGCATTTAGCCTACCCTGGAGTCCCCCCCGAGCCCCGCGCCCCCCCAATCCCCCGAGTCCCTCGGATCGTGGATCGAGTCCCCCATAACACCCCAACCCTCGTAGAATACCATCGCGCATGGCATACAGTAATTATCGCCACGCAAGAGGATTGGTGGGCCGTTGCATACTGTCTTGATTTATAATGAAATACTTTTAGTTTTACTTGAATGTAATCCCCTCCTCACGTCAAACCGGTCCGGTCGGCTGCCGCCCTCTCGGTGTCGGTCGCTCGGGCGGATGTCGGTCGGGTTGTCGCGCGCAGTTTCGAGTTATGCATGGAGTTATGCGATTGCGTGGTTCTTTGGGCAGTCGGCAGAGTTTATTTGTTGGGCTCGCGCTTTACACCGCACCGGCCCGCCGGCTGCCGTGCCTCTTGGAACCCCTCGGCAACGTAGCCACGTGTGCACAGGCCGTCTTATATTAAATACTTACTTACTTGACGCACGGACGAGCGAGGGACGCGACTAGCGCGCCGTGTTAGGCTCGCTCGCCATTCTGCGGCCACTGCCTAGGCAGAAGCGTGCACCATTCTTCATGGAACAGGCCCTCGAGTCGCTGAAACGTCAGACCATCTTGCTGTCCCAATTCGCATCCAGGCCATCAAAGAGATTGATCGGCGGTGGCCCCGCATAGCCCTTCGGGGCCTTCTCGCACGCGAGCTCAAACGTGGTGCACGCGCACTGTGGGGAAAGTGCGGCGAGCACGCACACGGTCGCGAGGTCGGCCCGAGTGGTCGCTGCGCCTTTGAGGAAGTGGCGATTTGTCTGTCCGACTTTGGGGATGCCGGCGAGCGCGGGCCCATGGGTGAGACGGCCTGGCCTGACGATCGTGTACTCCATGCCGGAGCGTCGGAGAAGCTTTTCACCGTCTGCCTTCAAGTCCATCGCGCCTGATCAGGGAGGCAGTCCACATGCAATCAGAGAGATTCGGAGCCAATCAGAGGGCAAGCACTCGCAATCATAGGCCATCCGAGGCCATCCGAGGCCATCAGAGGCCATCAGAGGCCATCGCGCCTTTTTGCTTCTTGAAGAACTTGCCCGTTATGACGTTGTTGAGAATGAGGCGGATGAAGACGTCTTTGTTAATCGGATCCACGAGTTGGCTCGAGCAGAGCAGGTACCGCTGGCAGCCGGCCGCCTTGGCCATGGCTGCCGTCGCGCCCACCGCGTTGCAGTCCACCGCGACGCAGGCCTCGTATGATCGGCCGGCGGAGGTGTTGAAGACAAGTGTGGCTCCCGCGAAGACGGCTTTGAGCTCCTCTTCATCCGCGTGCTGTAGGTCGCCGGCCACAATCTTGCACCTTGGGTCCTCAGGAAAAGTTCCAGACGCCACCTTCGACGGGTCCCTCACGACGGCCCGGACCTCGCTTACCGACTGTTTCGCGAGCAAGGCTTTGACGACCTCCTTGCCGGCGCCGCCTCGCGCGCCAAGCACGACGGCTACAATGGTGCCCTCGCCGAGGGGAGCGCCGCCCGCCAAGGCCTCCGTGGTTGAGGTCGATTCCTTATGCATTTCTCAGCGTGTGGGGTGTAAAAGACTCGTGTATAAACTTTTTTCCTAACTCGAAAGCCTGGATGTCGACACTATCTCTAACTCTCCAACACTGCGCCTGAAGCTTGACAAAAGAAGTGTCCCCCTTGTTTTATCCACATTTAAGTAATCACTCCCTACTTCTCTTTTTGGTATCGCGCACTCCCGACAAACGCGTATCGTTCGTTCGCGGCGTCTCATCTGCCTGAGGTCTCGGCAGCCGCGTGACGGGCCCCATGTCCTCACTCGTGGCCAATGTCCGATGGACTCGGGAGCAGTGGGAAGAAGGGATGCGGGCCGTGCTGGATCGGGAGCAGTGGGATGCCCGCAGGAACGCCGAGCTCATCGCCAAAGCTCCGACATTATCCAGCCTCATCGATCACAGAGGCAGTGCTGAGTACAGCGAAACCTGGACGGCCCCGACGCGCTATGTTCAGCAGCACATACCTACGCGTCCACTCGAGGAGGTGGCTCGCTTCAACCCACTCTCGCCCACGCACCGCGCTCCTATTCTGCCCACGCTCTTCATGCCCGGCTTTCCCAAGTCGGCGACCTCGTGGTTGTATGGCTGCCTGCTCCATGCATTCAGCCCAGAAGCCGTCGGCTGCGGTCGGCATGCACATCGATGGGGCGCGGACAAGTGCCCTCACCGCTTCGCCATGACCGCACTCTATTCTACCGCTCGCGGTGAGTTTCGCGAGAAGAAGGAGCTCTTCTACTTTGGCGGCATCAGGGGGGACGAGCAGTTCAGGTTCCGGCACGATCTGATGGACCTGCATGGGCCCGACCCGACCGTGCCGCACCTGCCACCCCTCTGGCCCTGGGAACAGAGTATGGGCACGATGGTGTCGAAGCGGGAGATGCTGCATGCCATGTGTTCGAAGAGTGTCCACTCGCAGTCTTGCCTGCTCGAGCGTCGCGACAAGAACTGCACGAAGGCGACCTGCAGCGAGCCCTGCGCTCTGCCTCCCCGCTGCTCCAATTTGGGCACCGCGGCTTGTGAGGATCCGAATTGGTTCAAGTTCAGGTTCAGTTGCAAGGCGCAAGGCAGCAACAAGCCACTCCCGAGCAGTGGCTGCTACCACCCAGCTTGCGTGCGCACGGCCCCGGCGAGCCCTCAGCTCTCGGGCCAGTTCATCAAGTGCGCCTGGGATCGTGCGTTTGCGTTCGATGGGCGGGGCGCGATCACGAAGGAGGCCTATTGCGTGCACTCCTTGCTGCCGTGGGCGAAGAAGGACGAGCTGAACGTGAGTGTCGTGGACTTCACGCCCAATTACATTTGCGACGCGGAGGCGATGAGGCGGCTGCATGAGGGAGCTGCCGGCCAGCACGGTCGGCTACGCTTCATCGTCGTGATGCGCGATCCGATCATGCGTGCCTTCTCGGAATGGGCCATGTTCTCACTCGGTTGGAATTGGGATCCGGTCAAGAACTTCTCCGCGTCGATGGCCTTCAAGATACGAGACCTGAAGCAGTGTAACGAAACTCTCTTCAATCGGCCCGACTTGCTGCGCCACCTGCCCACCGAAGAGGTGGCCCAATACATGCGCAGCTGCTTCCGATACGGCGCGGCCACCATGTACCCGACCACGTCGATGTACAGCGTGTGCATGCTGCATGCGCTGCGCTACTTCCGACGCGACCAGTTCTTGGTGCTTCGGTACGCGGATCTCATGCGGTGGCGGTTAGATGCTCGGCTGATGCTCGGCTGATTGCGCCTGAGGGGCTCTCCGATAGCCTCCCTCATTAGCGCCTGAAGGTCTCTCTGATGGCCTCCCTCATTAGCGCTTGAGGGTCTCACTGATGGCCTCCCTAACTAGCGCATGAGGGTCTCACTGATGGCCTCCCTGATTAGCCATTAGCGCCTGAGGGTCTCTCTGATGGCCTCCCTCATCAGGTATGAGGATCTCATGCGAATGGATGCGAACACAATCGTCTCGACCCTCTCGAACTTCACTGGCCTTCACCTGAGCACTCGGATGACGAATGCCTCCCAGTGCCAGCCCGCGACAAAGACGTACATGAAGTCCAAGAGCGCCAACGGCTCCCTAACGACCAAGGAGCAAGGCAAGCCCACTTCACCTTTCTGAGTGCCTTCTGAGTGCCTCTCTGAGTGCCTCTCTGTCTCCCTAATTAGGCAAGCCCAACTCGTACTCGTCCATCACGCCCTATGCCGCCGAGATGCTCGAGGAAGCTTCGGCGCCTCTGGAGCGCTTCTTTGCCCCGTACAACCAACTGCTGCGGGAGATCATTGGGCCAACCTTTGGATGGGAAGCGAAGGACCATCGTAAGCGACCCCTCAGCCCGGAGCAGAGGGCGGCTGCGCTCGCCACCATCAAAAGGGACCTCAAGAAGCAGCGGAACGGGCATGTGAGCCGACGAATCGCCGAGAAGATGAAGGTCGACGAGGTCCGCAAAAGGACGAGTCGTGGCGTCGTCACGCCTCTCAAGGAACTGCCTTGGGCAAGCTCCCCAAGCGACCGTGGGCGCGGACGGGGGCGCGGGCGGGAGGGCGGCGGTGGTGATGACAAGGAGGGCTTGCGTGCTGCGCGCAAGAAGAAGAAGCTGGCCCACAAGGCAGAGCTTCAGCTTGGCGGCGACGGCAAAGCGGATTATTCGAAGGCGCTGCGTAGGCAGAAGAAGCTCAAGCTGGGGGCCAGGGCTGCCGACTCGGCGGTGGGTGTGGCGGCGGTGGCGGCGATCACTCGGAGGCGAAGGGGCGAGGACTCAAGCGCTTCAACCGCCCGGCGGCAAAAAGGAGCTCGACCTCAAGTGCTGGCCTAGCCCTAGCGCCTAGGGATTCTTTCTTTATAGGGACAGCGTCAAATGATTGAAGCATTTCTTAGCACGAAAAAGCAAAATAGCTTTCGGTCGTTCGGTCAGCGTTCAGTCACGGTGCGAAACAGGAAATCTAAGAAAGTCAGTTTGTCTCCCGCGACCAACCGTACGCGCGCCCGGCATGGCGCCCGGTACGGTACGACGGTACCTAATCGCGCCGGGCAAGGGTGCCCGGCCAGGGGTCATGTGCGGGGTCCTGAGTTGAGAGTGTCGTGCGTTCTGAGATTGGGCCGGTCTCCTGCACGGCCACGCACGCCGCCGAAGCAGAATCACGGCTCAGCACCAAGTCCGAGAATTGTTGCATGGAGGAGTTGATCTCGAGGTCGAGCTCTTCTATCGATGCGGTCAAGTCCGAGGCCGATATGGAGTGCCGCCCCTGGCTCGTGCCCCGCTCGTTTGCCTCGTCTGAGGCGAAGCGCATGAATTCAGTCCCCATAGTCTGCATCAACGCAGTCACCTCCGCGCTGATTTTTGTGCCAGGCGGGAGCTCTTTGACCAAGGTTTGTGCCACATTTGCGGCGGGGACGAGATAGTCACTGTCACGCGTTTCACTGCTGGAACTTGCTTCTGGTTTCGATGAAGGCCTTGCCATGGGGTCTGTGAACCTCTGCATAGTACGTGTAGGGTTGCAGGTTGAGGAGAGAAGACGTGTCCCTTTGCCGCTGCACTGGATTGGCACAAGATGAGCTGTGGCAGGAGATCGATCAAGCGCGATGGAGCGGGTCAAGGAGGCGGGTACGCCGAACGTGGTTGGCCATGGGTCAGGCTCGGGAACGCGCGAGATCGATGCAGCAAGCAGTCACCTAAAGAGCCCTTGCCGCCACGACCAGACCTCGAGGCGCGGAGCCGCGCGGTGCGGGAAAAAGCTCCTCGAAGCTCCGATAGCAAAACTCGGGGTTTTTTCGACGGGCCTACAGCTCGGGTAGTTTTAATCTGATACGAGCGATGGAGCGAACAATATTCTATTTTCGCTCGTATCAGATTTTCACGCTCGACGGGCGGCGGGCCTATGCAGCCTATGACTCCTAATGTGGATTACCTACATTGTAGAGCCTATTCGTAGACGCACAGCCCCACAGAGCACACAGTGTTCGACCTCGGACCTGTTCGGCACCATCGGAAACATACTGCAAACACAGAGTTCAGAGGGTTTAGTTTTATCGAAAATTTAGTAGTTTTTCGCCAGCTGATAGACAGAAGTCCGTCGCTTCACGCTTGCCGCACGCACCCATCATCTGCCTCGAGTCTTTGCACCCTGCAGCGGCATGACGTACACGATTATCGACGTGTCGCGCAGATGCGTGTGCGTGTGCACATCGCGTGGCTCGCAATTCGGGCGCTCGTCAAGCTAGCCGATCCAAGACAATTTGGACGCCAGGCTTGTCTTGCCCTTATTTGGTAGCTCGTCGAGCGTTGTCGTGAGCGCACCCTCGCCCTTGGTACACATGTAGAGCTGTGCAGGGGGCTGGTACTGCTGCAGCTTGTGCTTGGGTGTCACGGGAGAGCTCCACGCAGCTCCAGGCGGTCCGAACGGCAAGGCGTTCGAAGGGTTCAAGCTGCCAGGCACCCGAACTGCTCCACTCCGCAAGCCAAGCACCGCGCCGATCAGTGGCAGTCAACGGCAATCGATGGCAATCGATGGCAATCAACAGCAATCAGCGGCAGTCACCTGTTCCATCTCCCAAGCAAAGCGGTCGATTCCTCACCGCCCCCCCCGGCTTCCGCCAGTAGGCGCCCCGCACGACCTCGTTTCGCTTGTGCGGCACGAGTACGATCGGCGCTGTGATGCGCTGCTCGGCGCGGTACCTGTCGACCCCTCGCGCAATCAGAGGTCATCAACGCAATCAGTGGTCATCAGCGATGCGCTGCTCGGCGCGGTACCTGTCGACCGCCTCGCGGCAGGTAGTCCAATCTGTGAAGTCGTCGATGATGACGAACCCGCCTGCCAAGAGCGGCGGGTAGAGATGCAATCAGTGGCCATCAGATGTGATCCACGCAATCAGACGTCATCAGCGGTCCGCACCTGGCGAGAGCCGCGGGTAGAGCACGGTGAGCGCCTCGTAGGTGGACCAATACGCATCGCCGTCGAGTCGAATCGTTAAGAAGGTGAGCGAAGGCTCTTCGCGCGCCAACCGCGGCAACGACTCGTTGAAATAGCCGGGCACCCAGCGTAGCGTCGGGCCCAGCTTCATCATCGCAGCATCCTCACGCACCTGAGAATGGGGAGACGGGTCGTCATTCGCACTCACAGCCCATCACTGGCACTCAAAGGTCATCAGTGGCACTCAAAGGTCGTCAGTGACAATCAGGCCCCGGTCTCATCATCGCAGCGCCCTCACGCACCCTTCTTAGGGAGTTGTTGTTCAGAATGGAGGTTGTGTGCGCGGTCCGGTCCATTTCCTTGACGGCATGCACGTGGTCTCGGCCGCTCCCGTAGGCTGTCTGCTCTGGGATTCCGGAGAAGCTGTCGGCGAGGTACACCAGGCGCGGAGGCGTCGCCACTCCAGTACGCTCCGTCTCAAGAGCCGCGAGCACCTCGAGCGTCTTGGCGGCCATGAATGACATGCCGCCACGCCACACGCCCGTCTCGATGAAATGGCCTGGGATGCCGTCATTGATCGCCGTCGCGAGGACCGCGACGGTGTGGTCCAGTCGCCTCTGCCCAGCCATCGTCAGCGCGTTCGCACCAGGCGGGTACTTGGATCCGTCGACGTCGGCCTTGGCCGGATACTTGACGTATTGGCGGTTCAGAAGCGTGTCACGATAATGCTGCAGGTATTCGAGCAAAAGGAAGTGCACCGTGGCGCCGAGGACCATTTCGCGTCCCGAAGAAAACGCGTCCACGCCGAGGGGTACATGTACAGCCGCGAGGCGCTGTCACGGGCGCAAATCTGAAATTGCTGTATTTGAAGGGCAGTCTAATTAAGTTTCGTTAAGCGTCGTCGTGGCCTTACGTTAACTGCATAGGGTCTCTCTCTCGAATCATCAATGGCGGTGCTGCCTATTCCGTCCCGCCTGCGGACTTGCCTGTGCCTGCGCCCTAGTGACCTGTCCCTGCGGCTTTGCGCGCGCCGTGTTGAGCGACCTCTCGGGCGCGGTGCCGCACGCCGTGTTGAGCGACTGCTCGCGCTCGAGAGCCTCAGCCTCGAGGCGCCTCTGCTCGGCCGCGTGGCTCGCGCGCAGCTCGGCCGCGTCAGATCGCATCTGGCAAGAGAGGAGCCAGAAGATGCGATCAGATGCAATGCGATGAGCTCAGATGCACGCATGCACTCCCGCTGCGTGGCAATCCGAGGCAATCCGAGGCAATCCGAGGCAATCCGAGGCGATCCGAGGCAATCATAGGCAATTATAGGCAATCCGTGGCAATCAGTGGCAATCAGAGGCAATCAGAGGCAATCAGTGGCAATCCGATGCAATCTCACCTGGCAGATTCTGCGGAGCGCCTCAACATCAAGGAAGAAGGCGCCGATCGTGCGTGAGCTGTACCGGGCGCCGCCCTCCAGCCCGTGGGCGAGCGTCGAGATGGGCACACCCAGCTCGAGGAGGAACGTCTCGATGTGGTTACGCAAGTCGCCCTGATGAAGGCGGCCATCCGAGGTGATCAGAGAGGCGATCAGAGAGGTCATCGCACCAGAGAGGTCATCAGGGAGGCCATCAGGGAGGTCATCAGGGAGGTCATCAGGGAGGTCATCAGGGAGGTCATCAGGGAGGTCATCAGGGAGGTCATCAAGGAGGCCATCGGAGAGGCAATCGCACCTGCCCGTAGACTGGACGCGACTTGCCGTAGCCTGTGATGATGCTCAAGGTGTGAACATACTCCACAGAGCCACGCCAGTCGTTACGTAGCAGCCGCTCGGGCAACGCCTCTTCGACCCACCAGCGCACCTGATGAGGGCGGCAAACAAAGACGCAATCATACGCAATCAGGCAACGCCTCTTCAACGCATACGCGCACCGCCACTTCGGCCGCCGCCGATGAGAAGTTCTGCAATCATACGCAATCATACGCAATCAGCGCACCGCCACTTCGGCCGCCGCCGATGAGAAGTTATGCAGATCGAGGGAGCCCGCGAGGCCCAACGGGCGCTTCGTTGGGCGCCAATATTCAAACGGGACGTACACTTGGCGCGAAAGCGCACGACGCCAAAACATCGCTGTGAGCTCCCGCTGCCCTCGTACCTGATGAGGGGCGCAATCGAGGGAGGCGCTACGGGAGGCGCTCAATGGCACTCCGTGGCAATCCGGTGGCACTCAGTGGCACTCCGTGGCAACCCGTGGCAGAGTGGCAACCCGTGGCAACCCGTGGCACTCAGCAGCCACCAGTGGCCAGCAGCGCCGCACCGCGTCTAAGATGGCATTGAAGACGACGAGATTGGAACGGTTGAGTGACGAATCCGACTCAAAAGCTGTGAATAGGTCGAGAGCGCGTCCTGTGAACGCGGGGCCACCCGAGGCACACGCCTGGAGAGCGGCACCGAAGAGCACCTGCGCCAAAGGGGCAACCAGAGGTCATCAGGGAGGTCATCAGGGAGGTCATCAGGGAGGTCATCAGACTCAAATCCGGCGCCACTCGGCGCACCTCATTCGGCTTCACGCCGCGCGCAAGCATCTGATCCCATAGCTTCAACGCCTCCTCCACCTGGCCGCTCTTATGCGCGGCCGTGATGGCGGCGGAGAAGCAGTACTGCAAGTCCTTCTGCTTGAGGACACGGCCCGAGGCAAGGGCGGCGGTGGCCTCAGCTGCAGCGGACTCAGCTGCAGCGGCGGCGGCGGTCTTGTCGGTGAGGGCTGGGTCGATGACGTCGAGTGAGGCTGCCTTGTCGGCCAAAATCTCGTGCCCGCAGCGCTCTTCCAACTCCCTGATGAGGCAGGCAATTAGAGGCCATTAGAGGCAATTAGAGGTCATCAGAGGTCATCAGGACCTCCACAGCTCCCTGATGAGCGAGGCAATCATGCACCTCATGTACTGCTCGACCATTGAGTACCGTCCGAGCTTCTCTGCAGCCGAGAGCGCATTCGAGTCGAGGAATGGGTCCCACAGCCACCGGTGTGACAACCCGTGCGATCGCACCCGACGTAACGCCTCAAACACGCGAAGCAGCAACTCGTACCTGAAGGGGGAGCGGCGCCGTAGTGGGCACTTGCATGCAAGGCACGACCGACGTAACAACTCAACACGCGAAGCAGCAACTCGTACCGGTAGAGCACGAGTAGGTTGAGGAAGGTGTCGTCAGTGGCAATCAGTGGTCATCAGTGGTCCTCAGCGATCGCATACCGGTAGAGCACGCCGGCCGAGCTCCCGAGCGCCGTGCCGGGCGGAGTGCCGTGCGCCGTGCCGAGCGGACTGCCGGCCGCCACGCCGCCGCCGCCCGCCGCGCTGCCCATCGTCGCCTGGCACGCAGCCACGGCTTCATTCCACGGGAACTGGCTGAGCTCATCCTCGAGATCGTTCCGAGATGGAGCCGAGATCTTGTGACGCCCTTTCGGCCGTGGGCGTACTTCGCTGCTGTCGCTCTCGCCGCCGCCGCCGCCGCCGCTGCCGCCTTCGCCGCCTCTGCCGCCCTCGCCGCCCTCCGCCGCCGATAGCTGATCCAGCTGGTCAATCAGCGATTCAAGCGACGGGAGCGCATCGTGGACCAGCGCCACCGCCTTCTCGTTGAACTTGGCGCGCTCCGCCGTGCCGGCCGCCACGTGCCGGCTTCTCTCACACGCCAGGATCGCCGACCGGTACGTGCGCAGATTCGGGCCGACGCCGTCGGCGAGCATGCTGCTCCACAGTTGATCGATCCGCTCGTACTTGGGCCCTGGTGACCTCTGGGTCTGAGCCACCATGCCCGTGAACAGGATCGTATACGTGAACACGTTCGGCTTCACCTTTGCCTCTCGCATGCTCGCGAGCAGCTCGTAGGCAGGCTCGATCTGGCCGGCGCGCGTGCACGCGGTCATCGCTGCCGTGAACGTGTAGACGTTGGGCGCGACGCCGCCGCCGTCTGCGCTGCCCATGCCATGCAGCAGATCGAGCGCTTGCTTCCACGCCTCCACGCGGCCGCACGCATCGATGGCAATCGTGTATTCGGTGGCGCTCCGCAGCGGCTGCAGCTTCCCGAGCGCGGCGAGCGCCTTGGCCTGGTCGCGGACCGACCGGAGCTCAACGAGCTGCTTCGCCCGACGCGCGACCTCCTTCCGGCTAGCCGCCGCCACGGCTGGAGCCGTGCTCAGCAGCCGACGCCCATGAAGAAGCACCGCCCTCATCGCGTCCAAACACATCAACACCGTGAACACGTCTTTCATTCTAATACACACCACACGTAAAACTCTCAAATACGTTCACAGTGAGGGTCCCTGACTTAACAGGTGAAGGCACGCAGCCGGCCGAGGCGGCCCAGGAGGATGCGCTCGCAGAAACGCGAGCTCAATGAGGAGAATCGACGGCAGCACAACGACGTCCAGCATCGCTCACCGGTTCGAGGGACCCTGATCCGATCTCCCTCAAGAGATATCTGATCTTTCTCGAGAGGTATCTGACATTTTCGTCAATCGTCGAGGCGTGGGTGGAATCTGGAATGCCGAGCGAGTCCGAGTGTCCACTGTATTATTATCTGGCGGGTTAGTGGCCGGGCCGGCGGGCGTGCTGGCTGCTGCATTTGAGACCTTTACGCGTAATATAGTACGTCGCATAGCGTAGTACTTTAAGTAGTATTAGTAGCAACAGTGTCATTTCAGAGATGGAATACAGTACGCGGTGGTTGCGACGTAGTGGGCGAGGGCGAGTGCGATGGAGACGGTGGTGGAGGCGGACCTCAGAGTGCTGTCATCGAAGCTCGCAGGCAGCTCGAACGCCGCCACCGTCACCACCCCCTCCATTGCCCCCACCTCCGTCGCCACCCCCGCCCTCCCCCCCCACCGCCCTCGCCCCCACCCGCCCCTCCGACCGTGATCCTGACGCCCAACATGATCGTGCACAGCTCCATGGCCACCATCACGGTGAGCGGGATCACAAGCAATGGCCACCACCTCATCTTCCTACCTTCTGGCTCCCGGACCTGCGCAGGCGCAGCCTTCGCACGTGCCGCGCAGCTGGGCGGCACGATCAGCAACGGCGCCATCTCGGTCCAGCTTTCCACCATCGGTCTCTACAAGACCTGCCTCGCAACGGTCGCCAATCCCACGTTTGATGATCAGTTTGATTACCTGTCGGCCACGCAGCTGTTTGTCATCAACGGATTCCCGCCGCCACGCCCGCCTCCCCCGCCCTCGCCCCCGCCGCCCTCGCCCCCGCCACGACCCCCGAAGCCGCCGCCTGCCCCGCCGCCTCCCCCCCATCCGCCGCCTTTTCCGCCTCCGCCACCCTCACCGCCACCGCCCTCTCCTCCGCCGCCACCCTCGCCCGCGCCGCCACCGCCCTCACCACCATCTTGCCCACCGCCGAAGACGTCAACGAGGAGCAGCCCTGGAAGGCGTCGTCACCGAGGCTCGTGAGGCCGGCGGGCAGCTCGATCGACGTCAACGAGGAGCAGCCATAGAAGGTGCGCTCACCGAGGCTCGTGAGGCCGGCAGGCAGCTCGATCGACGTCAACGAGGAGCAGCCATAGAAGGTGCGCTCACCGAGGCTCGTGAGGCCAGCAGGCAGCTCGATCGACGTCAACGAGGAGCAGCCATAGAAGGTGCGCTCACCGAGGCTCGTGAGGCCGGCAGGCAGCTCGATCGACGTCAACGAGGAGCAGCCATAGAAGGTGCGCTCACCGAGGCTCGTGAGGCCGGCAGGCAGCTTGATTGATGTCATCGAGGAGCAGCCCAAGAAGGCGAAACCACCGACGCTCGTGAGGCCGTCGGGCAACGCGATCGACGTCAACGAGGAGCAGTAAATGAAGGCGTACCCACCGAGGCTCGTGAGGCTGGCGGGCAGCTCGATCGATGTCATCGAGGAGCAGTAAGCGAAGGCGTACCCACCGAGGCTCGTGAGGCTGGCGGGCAGCGCGATCGACGTCAACGAGGAGCAGCCTCGGAAGGCATAATCACCGAGGTTCATGAGGCCGGCGGGCAGCTCAATCGACGTCATCGAGTCGCAGCCATTGAAAGCGTGCTCACCGAGGCTCGTGAGGCCGGCGGGCAGCTCAATCGACGTCATCGAGGAGCAGCCATAGAAGGCTGACCCACCGATGATCGTGAGGCCGGCGGGCAGCGCGATCGATGTCATCGAGGAGCAGTTCATGAAGGCGAACCAACTGAGGCTCGTGATGCCGGCGGGCAGCTCGATCGACGTCATCGAGGAGCAGCCATAGAAGGCTGACCCACCGATGATCGTGAGGCCGGCGGGCAGCGCGATCGACGTCATCGAGGAGCAGCCATAGAAGGCGCCCTCACCGATGCTCGTGAGGCCGGCGGGAAGCGCGATCGACGTCATCGACGTGTCGTCGAGGAACGCGTTCACCGGCACGTGCGCCTCACCGTCGCGCAGCACGCATGCGGCGAGCAGCACCTCCATCGACGCCTCGCCCTCGCCGCGGATGCACGCGCGCACCCCTGCCATCGGATACGGTTGCTGCGTACCATCTTCATCTTCTTCATTCTCTTCATCCTCTTCATCCACTTCATCTTCTTCCAATCCATCCGAAGACGCCACGCGCCTCAGCGCGGCCACGTCCACCTCGAAGCCGCCAAGCCCCGTCACCTTTGCCAGGTTGGGCAGCCCGCGCGACGCGTCGGCCGCGTCGGCGAAGAGGCGACCGGCGGCGCGGCTGCCCGAGAGGTCGAGCTCGGTCACCTCGACGAGGTTGCTCGTGAGCGGCAGGCCGACGCGTGCGCACAGCCGCGCGCACAGGACGCGCCGCGCCCGCGCGCGCCACGCGAGGCTCACGCCCTTGAGCGCGCACAGCGTCGGCACGTCGGCGTCCGCGAGGGCGTCCTCGAGGGCGTCCTCGTTGACGAGCTGCGTTGAGAGCCAGCACGCGGGCTCTGGTGCGGGTGCGTCGGCCGTTCGCAGTGCAGTGGCGTCGTGCTGAGCGTCGTGCGTGTACAGCGGCTCCTCCGTCGCCGCCTGCCGCTCCGCCTCGGTGGGGAAGTCGCTCACGACGCCCAGCAGCCGCCCGAGCTCCGCGCCACTCTTGCCGGCGAGGTGGCCGGTGCACAGGGAACGTGAGAGGAGTCGGAGAAGCTCGACGTCCACGTCGAGAAAGTGCGCGCCATGCAAAAGCTGCGCGAGGTGCGCGAGCGAGCACCCCTCCAGCGCCCCGCCCTCCTCCGCGCCGCCCTCGGCGACGCGCGAGAGCGTGCGGAGCGCAGCCGCAGGCACCAGAGTGGCGAACGCCCCCTCGGCGCCGCCCGTGTCGCCCACCCAGTTGGCGAGCGCCGCCGATCGCGCCGCGGCCAAACGGGACCACGCGACCACCTTGCCCTCGACGCTTCGCACCCTCACATCGCCGTCAACGCCGTCGCCGCCGATGACGTCGCCGCCGCCGCTGTCACCGCCGCTGCCGTCTCTTTCCCGACATCGCTTCATGCTAAAAAAGGATATCATAGACGCCTCCGAGGAAATTCCGTTTTTGTGAACAGGATAGTCAAGCTTAGTTCAAGTCCAGTCAAGGACTCCGAGAGCGCAGAAGTCATGGTTTGAGCTCCATCCATCATGTGCACATAATCACAAAGCAACACATCAAGAAACAACCATACACACTGCTCCATCGCGTGCAGTTTCACAGTGCGCTAAGCATTTTTCTACTCCCGTTCACGCGAGTCCCATGCAATCTTCCTCAGCAGCCTGTACCATTCCCGCTCAATCACCGAATCACACACGTCTCGAAGGCCACACACGTCTCGAAGGACGTGTGTAACCACCAAGTGTAACCACCAAGTGTAACCACCACGTGCGCGCTCACATGCCGTCCTCGCAGATCCACTTTGCGGCCTGCTTGGCGTAGTACGTGAGGATGATGTCCGCACCCGCGCGTCGGAAGCACGTGAGCGTCTCAAGGCACACCTTCTTCTCATCGAGCCAGCCACGCTCCGCCGCCGCCTTGAGCATAGCATACTCCCCCGACACGTGGTACGCGGCGATGGGCAAGTTGGAAGCCAGCCGCAGCCGGTGGATCACATCCAAATAAGGCAATCCGGGCTTCACCATCAGCATGTCCGCTCCCTCGAGCTCGTCGAGCGCCGCCTCGATGTACGCCTCGCGACCGTTGGCGGGGTCCTGCGGGAGCGATTCGGTCATCAGCGCTCATCAGCGGCCATCAGCGGCCATCAGCAGTCATCAGCGGTCATCAGGAAGCAATTCTGGCCTTGGCGTCACTAAGTGGGCGGTCATCAGCGGTCATCAGCGGTCATCAGCGGCCATCAGCGGTCATCGGCGGTCATCGGGAAGCAATTCTGGCCTTGGCGTCACTAAGTGGCAGTCAGTGGCACCTGAGCTGCCCTCAGCGAGCATCAGCGACCATTCGACGCACTCAGCCGCACTCAGCGGCACTCAGCGAGCACTCAGCCGCACTCAGCATGCAATCAGCATGCAATCAGCGGCACGAGCACCTTCAGCATGCAATCATTATGCAATCAGCATGCACTCAGCATGCACTCAGCGGGCACTCAGCGGCACGAGCACCTGCTGGTACGTCTTCTTGTCGCCAAAGCCGGGGTGCGAGTCGAGGGCGTCGCGGAAAGGGCCGTAGTACGCCGAGGCGTACTTGGCCGTATACGCGAGGATCGAGACCTCCGTGAAGCCCTCCGAGTCGAGGGCGTCGCGGATGGCGCCCACGCGACCGTCCATCATGTCCGAGGGCGCGACCACATCGCTGCCAGCACGGGCTTGCATCACCGACTGCTTGCACAGCTGCTCGATGGTGGCGTCGTTGAGGATCTTGCCGTTCTCGACGATGCCATCGTGCCCCGCCGCCGAGTACGGGTCCAGCGCCACGTCCGTGCACACGATCGAGTCTGGCAGCGCCTGCTTGAGCATCGACACGGCGCGCGGCACGATGCCGTTCGGGTTGTAGGCCTCCTCGCCGCGGATGGTCTTGAGGGCGTCGGGCACCTTGGGGAAGACGACGAAGGAGCGCACGCCCCACTTGTACGCATCCTTGGCCTCCGCCACCATGCTCGCGAGGCTGTGGCGCTCGCACCCGGGCATCGACGCGATGGCCACGTTGGACGTCTCGTCGTGGATGAAAAGCGGGTAGATGAAGTTGGCCGGCGTCACGATGACCTCGCGCACCATCTTGCGCACCGCCTCGCTCTTGCGGTTGCGCCGCGGGCGCGCTCGCTGCTCCACCCACGGGTTGCCCATCACGTTGCGCGACAGCACGCCGTCGGCGACGCGCACACTGTCCTCGCCGTCCCACACGCGCCCCGAGTTCGCCCTGAGCAAGCCCTCAGTCACCATGCCGATATCGCCGGCACGGGTGGCAGTGCCCGATGGTACGGGCGCCATGCGCATGGCAGGAAGGAACCCAGCCCCGAACACGAGAGCAGCGTAGATCATGGCTTCGCGGCGACGATTGTCGGAGGAGATTGAAGTCGACGAGATCGTCGCTCGACGGGGTTGATGAGGTTATTAATGAGAAACCTTGGTGACGAACGATGTAAACTTGGACGCTTTGGAACAGGTTCAAGTTCAAGTTCAAGTGGCTTCCGTTAGGTTGTTTATGAAGTAACTTGAACTTGAACTTGGAACAGGAACGGCCTTCCCCTCCCCCGGAATCTCCGCGCCCGCTCAGTCGGCATCAATACATGTACCCACACTCGTACTCGAGTCATCAAACGAGTTGAGGTGCTCCGTCTCCTCCTCGTCAAACCGCCTCCGCTCGTCACACGGCTCAAGGGCTCATACGGTGTCCATCTCAGACCATGTCATCGTCGTCGTCGCTGCTCGGCTGCTTCTTCTTCGTTGCCTTGGCGCCTTTGCTCGTGCTGGCGGCGGCAGCACGCTGACCATTACATGCACGCTGATCCCCCTGACCATTACACGCACGCTGACCCCCCTGGGCTTTGCTGCTGCCGCCGCTGCCGCCGCTGCCGCCGCTGCCGCCGCTGCCGCCGCTGCCGCCCTGATCGACCTTGCCGCCCTTACTGCTTCCAAGCTTGCCACTAGCGCCCAAGACTGCGCTCACGGCGCCCTTATTGGAGGCGCTCACGGGCATGCTGAGCGCCGTCTTGGGCATACCAAGCGCCGTCTTGGGCATGCTAAGCGCCGTCTTGGGCGTCGCCTTGAGCGAGCGCCGCTCCGACGGCTTCGTGTCTCTGCTGCTGCAGCGCGCGTCCTCGTCCTCGTCCTCATCGTCCTCGTCGTCGTCGTCGTCGTCCTGCTGCTCACGCGTGCGTGTGGCGCCTGCCTTGCCCTTCTTCTTCACAAGACCCTTCGCAAGGCCCTTCACGGTCAGCGGAGCGCCGTCGCGAGCATCCGCGAGCGCCATCGCGAGCGCCATCGCGTTTAGACGTCCCTTACCCAACTTAGACCCCGGCCGAGTGGTGTACACGTACGTGCCCGTGCCTGCCAGGACAACGAACGCCAGCAGCACCAGCGTTGGGGCCATCGCCATGCCGCCGCCGCCGCCCGCGTCGCCCGACAGGTCGGGCGCGCCGTCCTGAGCAGAGTGATCGATGAACGGGGGAGGTGGCGCGAGATCCAGCCGGATCGGTCCAGTTGCATGCGTCGAGGAGGACCCAAATAAGGCATGCGTCGACGAGGTGCCAAATATGGATCCAGTGTCAGTTTCCATATTTGGGTCGGAGCTTGTGGGTGGCGGCGGGGAGGGCACTTCACCCTCTTCAACCTGCGGCGAGGGCGGCGGCGGGGAGCGGGAGGGCGGCGGGTGTGGCGCTGAGGGCGACCTCTGCGGCGGAGGCGTGCGCGGCGGCACAGGCGGCTGCATCGCCATCACGCTCGTGCCCGGGAGATCCGCAAGGGCCGCGAGCTTGGCTCCGTTGGTTCTCGTCCAGTCCTCGAGAAGGATGCCGCCGGTGTCCTCGGAGTCGGGGTTGAGGCAAAAGTAGAAGAGACCCATCCCTCGGCGCTTGATCTGGCCGAACGCCCAGTCTTGCCATACCTTGTCCTTGCCCGTATACTTGCCCCCCATCTCACCTATAAAGATCATCGCATGGATGGCCATCAGCATGCAATGAGGGATGCAATCAGCATGCCAATGCCTTGGCACTCATCTCTCACCGATGATGATGGGCTGGCCATCAGCATGCAATGAGGGATGCAATCAGCATGCCAATGCCTTGGCACTCATCTCTCACCGATGACGATGGGCTGGCCATCAGCATGCAATGAGGGATGCAATCAGCATGCTAATGCCTTGGCACTCATCTCTCACCGATGACGATGGGCTGGCCATCAGCATGCAATGAGGGATGCAATCAGCATGCCAATGCCTTGGCACTCATCTCTCACCGATGACGATGGGCTGGCCATCAGCATGCAATGAGGGATGCAATCAGCATGCTAATGCCTTGGCACTCATCTCTCACCGATGACGATGGGCTGGCCCGTCGCCTGCTGCACAAACGCAAAGTGCTGGTCCCACACCGCCTCCATATTCGAAGGGAAGGAGCCGTCTTGGAAGTAGGGCTGCATGAAGACGCCCGGTCCGTACGTGTGCGGCGTGTACACGAGCCGCCGCTGGTTTGAGAGCTGCACCGGCGCCACCCTGTGGGGAGTGGGCGCCGTAGTGAGCACTTGCATGCAGCGCCGCTGGTTCGAGAGCTGTACTGCCCCCCACCCTGCCTCCCCTGCCGCCCTGCCCCCCTACTCCCCTTGCCCCCCCGCTCTCCGCGAGATTCTCACCCCACCAAACTCCCTTGGACGCGTCATCAATCATAATCAACGGCAATCACCTGGCCCCTGCGAGGTTCTCACCCCACCAAACTCCCTTGGACGCGTCATCAAGCCCCGGAGCGCCCGGCTTGTACCTGCGAGGGTGAAACGTACAACCAGACGAAATCTCACGCAATCTCACGCAATCTCACGCAATCCCACGCAATCAGATGCAATCAGTAGATGCAATCAGCTTGTACCCGACCCCCTCGACCATGATGAGCCAGCGAGGGCACTGCGTCAACACATGGTTCCCGATGCGCTCAGCCGCCTTGTTCCAATCCGTCGCCGGGTCCTTTGCCCAGGACGACGCGTGTGGCTCGTTCTGCAGGTCGACGGCGAAGACGTTCCAGCGGGAGCAGAGAGCACGGGCGATCTTGTCCCAAGACTGCAGCACCTTGGCCTCTGGGATGGCGCTGTCGTACCTGATGAGGGAGGCCATCGGAGGCACTCAAAGCCCCATCAAAGGCGATCAGCTGCAATCAAACACAATCAATGGCGATCGATCAAAGGCAATCAAAAGCAACCAAAGGAAAACCAATGCCCTATCCAAGGCAATCGGCTGCAATCATGCGTCCGACGGGATCGCGTTGATCAAGGATCGCGTCGAGGTCCGAGCTAAGGATCGCGCTGTCCGGGGCACTGTCTACGTACCACTTGCCTCCGCCAGGCCAAGCGGTCGGGTTCAGTCAGTCAGTCAGTTTTCGTCGCGTACCACTTGCCGCCGCCAGGCCAAGCGGTCGGGTTGAGCCGATGGCACGCGAGCATGACGAGCAGGCCCTTCTGCGCGGCGCGGTCGGCGATCTCGGCAAACATCTCGAGGTACGTCATCCCAAAGAGCTGTGGGGAAAAGCGCACGTCCACCGTCTCGATCGGCCCGTCGTGCAACGCCGACTCGTGGTTGAACAGCAGCCGCAGGGCGTTGAAGCCATTCTCGGCGAGGAGGTCGATGTACCAGTCGATTGAATGCTTGTGCAAGCCGGTGGGCGCGCCCGTGCGCCCTTCGCTCCCGTACCAGTTGATGCCCTTGACGTAAAACTTCTTGCCGTTCGCCCACAGCGCTCCCTCGTGCGCCGAGAAGTCGATCGGCACGCCCGGCGCAGGCGCGGCCGAGTATCCAGCCTGTGTCGATGCGGCGTAGTCGGCCGCGCCAAAGTCGAGCACCTGGAGGCCACGGGCACCGGCAGTCGATCGCCAGTGCTCGCCGAGCATCATCTTTGTGCCGTTTCCGGCGGCCAGCGCCGTCGTCAGTGGCGCGACGAGCGACCACAACGTCATGTGAAATAATTGTGAATACTTAGCAGGGCTCCGTCCACAACCCATATTCGGACTCTCCTTGGCGGGCGCCCCAATTGCATGCGGGCGCTCCAATTGCATGCGCCGGTGTGGAGAACGCACGCTCGGCGAGAGCAGCTGTGAAGGGTTTTTTCACACCGGCGGCGCGCTCTTCACGACCCTCGCGCGCCATGGCATCCGTGCGCGCGCTGCTCGAGACGAGCGTGCCGATCTGGAATTACAACTGGACGTGGCTGGCGCCCCACGGCGAGGCGCGGCAGCTCCGCTTCGTCGTGTCACACGATCGCTCCATTGACGTCATCCTGAACAACCAGCGCGGCGAGGGCTTCGTCAAGCAGGTCTTCCTCGCCACGCTCGCGGGCTGCTCGGGATCGATGACCGTGCTCGATATAGGCTCGAACACGGGTTATTACTCCATGCTCGCCGCGGCACACGGCTGCTCGGTCCTTGCGATCGACGCGCAGCCGGGCTGCGCGCAGTGGTTTGAGTGGGCGCGCAACGCCAACCACGCCAACCACAGCCGCGTGGGATCGCAGCAGTTCAGTGCGCGCTCGGTGCGGATTGTCACACGGCCAGTGAGCAACAGCCGCGCGCCTGTGGAAGTGGACCAATTCTCGTGCTGGGTGATGCACAAGACCGACATTCGGCTGCGCCGGCGCCGACGACGAGCCGCGGCGGCCGCGGCGGCCGCAGCAGCAGAGGCCGCAGAGGCTGCGGCTGCAGCGCCGCCAGCTGCGGGCGAGGCGGGCGAGTCGGGCGAGGCGGGCGAGGCGGTGGGGAATGGGAAGGTGGCGGCACACCCGCTTGGCTTCACAGAGCTTGGCGCCCTCTTGTCGTCAGGGGCTCCGAGCGCCATCGTGAGCACCAGTGGCAGCAGTGGCACCATTGGCAGCAGTGGCACCAGTGGCACCAGTGGCAGCAGTGGCAGCAGCAGCAGCGGCGGCAGCAGCGGTACCAACGGCGGCGCCCGTGCCGACAGGAGCGAAGGCGCCCACCTCGGCGCCCCACCTGTGCTCCTTGCCAAGGTCGACGTGGAGGGCGCCGAGTTGGGCGTCCTCGCGGCGATCACCCCTCTGCTGCCTCGCGTGCGCAATCTCCTCGTCGAGATTGCGCCTGGCTGGTGGCCGCTCTACTCGAATTCGAGCGCGAAGCGCATCGTGGGCGTGCTGGACCAGAGTCATTCGAGGGCGCGCACCACCACCACCACCACCACCACCACCACCACCACCGGCGGCGGCGGCGGTGGCCGCAGCGGCGGCGGCGGCGGTGGCCGCAGCGGCGGCGCGGACACGCTCGTGAGGGTCGTAGGGCAACTCAATCGTGTCCACGAGCTGCCGCTTGCCGAGGCGACCCGAATCCGCTCCGAGGGCGCCGGGTCGATCGCGCAGCTGCTTGCACCCGTCGCCGAGGGTGGCGCGGGCTTTACAGCCGCCCTGACAAGCAATGGGCGGGCTTTCTTTGGAGCGGAGCCCATGCGCGACTTTCTGATCCATATGGGGAGTAACGGCTACTGGCATCAGGTCGACGTGTGGTTCTCGCGCGACGCGCCGGCGCTCCGGCGCGCCCGCCGCCTCGTCTGCCTGCGCCAGCAAAAGTATCGCAACGAGAAGGCGGCGCGCCGAATGTGTGACGTTGCCTAATATGGAGAAGGCGGCGCGCCGAATGTGTGACGTTGCCTAATATGGAGAAGGCGGCGCGCCGAATTTATGACGCCCCGGCGGTCGATGTCAGATGAGACTAGAGACCTTACACTCGAGGCCCCTGTGCGCTGCCGACACTGCGGACTCCAGCGCGCGCACGCCACACGGGGTCGTGCATATTAATCACGCGCGCCTTGCTCACTTGCGTCTGGCCATGCGGTGCAGTGGTGCGGTGTGCGACGCGCGGCGCCGGATGTGGCGTGGTATTACAGCGTACTACGCAGCGTGTATCCGAAGGTTGTTTCTGCGTCAGATTTGTCTTCTCGCCGGGCGAGTTAATCAAGGGCGGTTGGGCCGGGGTGAAGGTTTGGTGAAGGTAGCCACGGCGAGACTTGACCCATAGGGGAGGGTATTCTTTCTGGATTCACACACTATCCCCACCACCTGATTTTGAACTCAGTGGTTGACCCAAAGGGGTAGGGGAGGGTATTCTTTCTGGATTCACACACTATCCCCACCACGGCACCAGCACCACCTGATTTTGAACTCAGTGGTTGACCCAAAGGGGTAGGGGAGGGTATTCTTATTTCTTTCTGGATTCACACACTATCCCCACCACCTGATGATTTTGAACTCAGTGGTTGACCCAAAGGGGTAGGGGAGGGTATTCTTTCTGGATTCACACACTATCCCCACCAGCACCACCTGATTTTGAACTCAGTGGTTGACCCAAAGGGGTAGGGGAGGGTATTCTTTCTGGATTCACACACTATCCCCACCACCTGATGATTTTGAACTCAGTGGTTGACCCAAAGGGGTAGGGGAGGGTATTCTTTCTGGATTCACACACTATCCCCACCACCTGATTTTGAACTCAGTGGAGTTAGGAACCAGAGCGCGCAGGGCGCGCTCCCACCACCAGCCGGAGGGTACGGTGGGGAGCGCCCACCCCAAGGGGGGGGGACGGGCACGACCAGAGTCTTGATAGAGTACATTTACCTAGTCCCGTCCTACTGTCGTTCACATTAGATTGACCACGATTCCTAACGGTTATTCAGAACTAACCGCGCGTACCGACTCGGAATGTGCACCGCCGCCGGCCTCACAGGCTCCAGCTGCTTGACGGGGTGCTTGCACTTGAACTGCTTGCCCACCATGTCGCAGAGCTCCAGGATGTTCGTCGTTGGGAAGTCGGGCGGTTCACAGCTTGGCGTGCGCTTGAGCCACTCAGAGCTCCAAGTGGGAAGGATCGCGTCCTCGCCAAGCGTCTCGGAGGGCTTGCTTGGCTTGCTCATCGAGGCCATTGTTGTCGAGTCTGCGCACACAGAGAGAGGGCAGAGGGGCATCGTCGTCAGATGGCAAGGAGCGGTGGTGAGTGTCCGATGGCAGGATATGCAAGGAAGGAGCAAAGAGCAGTGGTGAGCAACCGATGGCAGGATGCAAGGAAGGAGTGCTCAGGGATTTTGGTGCAGGGATTTTGGCCCAAAAGTCCCTCCAGTTTGAGGCGAAACGTACCTCATTTTGGTCAGCCCGCCTGTGACGGCCGCCATGGCGGCAACAGACTTTGCTCCCACAGGACCGATGCTGTTGGCGCCCATGTTGAGTGACGCAAGCTTGGTCTCCTTGTTGTTCTGGATGGCCTCGCAGACTGCGCTTACGCCATCATCATTGAGGTCGTTGAAGGACAAATCCAGGGCCGTCAGCGCGCCTGTGACAGCCACCATAGCCGCCACAGCGTTTGCTCCAACTGGATGGATGCCGTTGTTCCCGAAGTTGAGCGACGCGAGCTTGGTCTCCTTGTTGCTCTGGATGGCCTCGCAGACTGCGCTTACGCCCTCATCCTTGAGGTCGTTAGAGAACAAATTTAGGGCCGTCAGCGCGCCGTTGACGCCAAGCATCTTGGCCACATGCTTGGCACCTGCTGACCCTCCGATGTTGTCATTGTACTCGCCGCCGCTGATGTCAAGCTCCTTGAGCGTCCTGTTCTGTTCCAGTGCCTCGCAGATGGCTTTGGTGCCCTCCTCCATCAAGTTGTTGATGGCGAGCGACAGCTTCGTCAGCCCGCCATTGACGCGCAGGGCGTCGGCGATTGCAGTGATGCCCTCTGCGGTGTAAGTTCCTCTTCCACGACGATCGAGGCCGCACAGCTGGTTGGAGCTGAGGTTGAGGCTCGTCAGCACGCCGTTAATGCGCAGGGCGTCGGCGATTGCAGTGATGCCCTCTGCAGTGTAGGTGCCGCTGACGCCGCCGAAGGATTGGACCACTCCGCAGAGTGCGTTTTCGGAGAGGTTGATGCTCGTCAGCCCGCCATTGACGCCAAGCATCTTGGCCACATGCTTGGCACCTGCTGACCCTCCGATGTTGCCTTTGTACCCGCCGCTGATGTCAAGCTCCTTGAGCGTCGTGTTCTGTTCTAGTGCCTCGCAGATGGCTTTGGTGCCCACCTCCTCCAACTTGTTTTGGGCGAGCGACAGCTTCGTCAGCGCGCCATTGACGCGTACCATCTTGGCCACGTGCTTGGCTCCTGCTGAACCACCAGTGTTGCTGCCACAATGATCTCCGCTGATATCGAGCTCCTTGAGCGTCGTGTTCTGTTCTAGTGCCTTGCAGATGGATTTGGTGCCTGCCTCCTCCAACTTGTTTTGGGCGAGCGACAGCTTCGTCAGCGCGACGTTGACACAAAGCATATTGGCAACATGCTTGGCTCCTGCTGTCCCTTCACTGATATCAAGCTCCTTAAGCGTCTTGTTCTGTTCAAGTGCCTCGCAGATGGCCTTGGTGCCCTCCTCCCCCAAATTGTTGTCGGCGAGCGACATTTTGGTCAGCGCGCCCATGACAGGTATGAGTCCAGCCACGACCATGCCTCCCTCGTCTCCGACGTCTTTCCGCTTCAGGTCCAGCTTCGTGAGCGAGTTGGCGCGCATCTCCTTGATCGGGATCTCGTTGAACATCTCGATCTTGAGGTTGCAGAGGACAGCGGCTGCGAGCTGCACAGCGCCGTCGCCCGCGATGTTGTTGCGGCGGACGTCAACGCGTGTCAGCGCGCCATTAGCAGCGAGTGCTGGAGCTAGAGCTGCTGCCCCCTCTGCACCAAGCCAGTTGTGGCTAAGACTGCGCAACAAACGAGAGCAAACGAGAGCATTCAACTGGCAATTAGCAAGTTAGTGGCTGCTACGAATCAAGTTTGTCAGATTTTGAGCGTCAAACTTACTCGATGTTCGTCAGCGCGCCGCTAGCACCAATGCCAATCAACAATGTGCGTGCATTGTCGCCTGTGATGCCTTGGTCGGACAGGTCGGCGGCGCCCACAACACCAATCAGGAGTATCCCAAGGGCATCCAAGCTTTCTGGTGACGTCCCCAGCAAGCCCTTCTTCTCCTCCTCCATCCGCAACGCTTCGCCACGCTGAACGCTGGCAACCGCCCCATCGAGCACCTGATGAGATGGCCAGCTGCCAAAGCCAAAGGGTGGACGAGAGCGCGGCTTCTGCAGCTTCTTCTCCCGATCGCCAGTAAAGCCCGGGAAAGCGAACCCACGTGGTCCACCGCATCCGTCTTTAAGCTGCTTGGCAAGATGTGCAAGGCCCACGAGCATCTTTGCGGGGAGGATCGTCGAAGCCTTGAGCTCAAAACGCCGCAGCTTCGTCGTCCCCCTCCGGCTGAACACCTCCTTCTCGAGCATATGAAGCCCCAGCTCCGTCACCAGGTTGTCGCGCAGCGTGAGGTGCGTCACCATGCTGGAGACGTAGAGGGGGAAGCACAATTGGAAATCTTCATCTGTCTGCCGGCACCCATGGACCGCAAGGTGGACATCAGATTCTTTGACTTCAGGTCCTTTGGGGCTGACAATTAATTTGTCTAGCCCCGATTTCTTAACTCCGTCCTTTGCGTCGAAGACGTGCCGCGCCAGAATGCGCCCCATGTCTGTTGTGAGCTCCCTCGGAAGCTGCTGCAGGAGCAAGGCTATGCACGTGGTCTCGCTCAGAGCGAGAGCGACAACTGCGGCACACACATCGGCCATGGGGTCGCTTTGGTCGTGCTGACGGCGGACCAGGGAAGCGAGCATGGTGTCGACATTTGTCTCATGCAGCTTCAAGCACGGCACGAGAGCGTTGGTGATTGTGCGCGCCGTGCCTCGCGCGTGGTCCCACATCTGTCGCAACCGTGAGGGCGCTTCCACAAGCACCTGGCCCTCTACATCGCAGATTCCGATGGCAACGAGTCGCGCTGATGGTGCACGGCTGAGCACGAGCTTTGCTTGGCCAGAGAGCCGCTTCATCGCCTGGCTGCTCGCCTTCTCCACTGGCTCCTTCGATGCAAGTGTGATGAGGAACACTTGGACACTCGCCCTTGGGTCGCAAAGGGCCTTCAGCAGCGCAAGCGCCGGGCGGATTGCAGCACGCGCCGCCCCATCCTCAGAGTCTGCAACGAAGGAGATGCCATCTAAGAGCACCGTCTTGAGCTGCGGTCGGCGCAACCACGTCTCGATCCCGCGCGCTGCATCCTGCCCGAGCGTGTTGTGCGAGAGATCAAGCCGCACAATGGACCTGCTCTGCTGCAGCCCCGCGCGAAACAGCGCGTCGAGCACCGACTGCGGCACATGATGGAGCGTGAGGTGCTTCAGGGAGCGCAGGGTCACCAGCGCGTGTGTGGACGGCAACTCCTTCACCTGAAACTCCTTTGCCTTAATGTCAATCTCATTGCGCGGCCCGGCCAGATGAAGCTGCTCAATGGAGCGCCCGGTGCCAAGTGCACTGAGCATAACGCTCCACTGGCGCGGCTCTAGCTGAAAGCCTTCGAGGCGCAAGATGCGTAGGCTCGAGGTCACGCCGAGAACATCATGAATGAATACTTCAGGAATTGCGCGCTCGTTCTGGTCGCCGAGCAGCAGCCGCCTCTTGTCATCAACGCCAATCAACGCCAACGTGTCTCCTTCGAGCTTTTTGAGCCGCTCCTTTAGCTGCGCCCAGTCGTCGAGTATGGCCAACTCGCGCACATGGCTCTGCGCCAGAGCGCCCGACAGGAGCGCGAGTTCGTTGCCCGACACTTGGCGCTTTGCAAAGCGAAGGCACCGCAGCTTCTCGTTGCCCGCGAGCGCCTCGCCCACCTGCTTGAACATGTCGATGCCCAGATTGTCAGGGACGCTGCGATAATCGACCGAAGGCCACGAGCGCAGCACGAGCCGGAAGGGCACCTTATCGATCGAGGTGAGGCTTGCCAACTCGACCACGACGCTGACCATGGACTGATGGTACGCCTGCGCCGTGTCTCTGAGGTAGTAGAAGGTCTGATAGAGCTGGCCGACGGATGCGAGGAGCGACGCGAGGAGGGTGTAGTCATCAAAGGGTTTGCCGCGCCCCGCCGTGGTGTAGACGAGGTAACCCAGCTGGATGATGGCCTGGGGTGCTGACTCGAGCGCCGGCTCGAGCACGCGGCGCAGGTTCTCGTAGGCGCTGCTGAACGCCCCCGGCGTAGGTTGGTGGGGGAAGAAGATCAGGGTGAGGACCTCAACCAGAATCAGCAATGGCACGCCAATGGGAAGCGTGGCGATCGTGCAAAGCATGAACCAAGCTGTGTAGCCGAGGCGGAAGAGAGATTTCTCGAAGTTCTCGGAGTCCCTCATGCTTTTTGAGCAGCCGCACCTTGTGAGCAGACCAGACACACAGCGGATCGACCGCGTTGCCAGCATCCCGAGCAGAACTCCAGGAAGCTCGACGACCACTATCATCGGAAGCATGCAGAGCAGAAACGCGATAAAAGACGCTGTTTGGTGCGATTCAGACCAAGAAGAGGCGCCCAGCCAGTCGCTAAGCACAGCACGCACGAATAAGGTGAACAACAGAAAGCCCAAGTCCTCATAGATCTTAAAATCATATTGTTCGTATAAATACTCATAGATCTCAGTATAAATCGAGTTGTCAGCCGGCGTCTTGAGCACGTGCATGCCGAGGGCGAGCCAGAGCACGACCCAGCTGGCCAAGATGAAGATGATCGTGAGGCTGAAGAAGACGCGACGCACCTCGCCAGTGTCCCCGTTAAAGGTGCACTCGCCGCGCACGAAGCCGTCGATGCTCGCCACCAGCTGCGCGTCGTTCGTGCACAGCCCGGCTGCGACAACAATGTCCGAGATCAAGTCAAAGATCGGCAGGAAGCGGTGGCGCAGGAAGAAGCCCATGAACGCGAGAGCAGAGGCGGCCGAGACGCTCGCAATCTCCTCCTTCAGCTTCAGCACCACACCCTCGGTCGACACGGCCGCGCCCTCGCCGTTGCCCTCGGCAAGGTCCTTGAGACCGTCGGCGCCCGCCATCAAGTAGTCTTGCGCCTGCTCCGCCAAGAATTGAGCTTGTTCGTGGGGCATGCCAAGAGCTTCAAGTTTGCGCGCCGCTTCCTCCCGGGCACGTGTCAGCCCATCCTCCAGAAGCTCCTGCGCGAGCTCCTGCCCTCTATCCACGGCCTGCTTCAGCACCTTGTTCAGCAGCGCCTCTGGGCTGCGCACTAGCTCCGCCGCGATCTCTTCGTCAGGCATCATCGTCAGCACCTCGCGAACTATCCACACGACGCGCGCATCGAAACTGCGCTGCTGAAGGCGCTCGCTGATCCAGTGCAACGTCATGGACTTGGCACAGCGCAAGGCCGCATCACCACCGCCGCCGTGAAATTTAGCGGCAAAGAAGCTGCTGGCGAGCTTTGGCGGGTCGTATAGGGCCGCCAGCAGTTTATCGCCGTCAAGCAGAGCCTCGAGCTCTTCGATGGCCTGATCCACGTCTTCGTCTTTCGCGCCGTACTCGACTAACTTGTGTCTTATCATCCGAACCAGCACGTCCTTCATCTCCGTCGCTTTCTCGCGGCTGCCCTGCTTTGCGGCGCGCAGCACCAGATCAAACATGATCGCCGGCAGCGCGTGCGGCTTTGCGGTGGCGAGAGTGATGATTGCTGGCTCCGTCAGCATTGCGTCTCTCGGCGGCGTCACATGAGAGGATGCGCCACCGCAGAGCGATTCAAGCTCCCCGACGAGCAGGCCCACGCACGAGTTGACGAGAAACTCGGTGGTGCTGCCGCCCGCAAGTGCCTTGGGGATGTGTGGACGGATGGTCGTTGCTAGCACCTCTTTCACGGTCGATTGAGTGAATGCCTTCTTCAGCTCCTCAGTCGAGCAGTGGGACAGCAGCACCGTGGCAAATGCGAGGAACTGCGACGAGACGGAGCCGCGCGAGGCGGCAGCGGCTTCGAAGTGAGCGGCCGAGAGTTTCTCGAGGTGGAGCGCACTGACCAGGTTTTGCACATCGTCGATGGGCACTGCCATTGTTTCTTGGAGCCCGTATTCAAGCGTGGCCCTAAGCAGGGACTGAATTAGCGTCGTCGAGGTGGACGGCAACTTCTTCACCACTTCTTTGCCAACATCTTCTTGAATGAGCTGTGCACGGCTGAGCACGACGGTCCGAACAAGCACCCAGGCGAAAGAAAAGAGCGCTCCGGCGTGCTTGCCGTCGCTGTCGAGGCACGCGAGAATCATGTCGCCAACCCCTGTCTGAGCATCTAACTTCGTGATCGCCGCAGCAGCCTTCTCGATGGCCGACTTGAAAACGCCCTGCAACTTCTCTCGAAGGTGGGTGTCGTTAAACGGAAGGCGCTCTAGCAAGGCACGCAGTAGCTCTGGCACGGCTCTCGTCGCCAGCTCCTGCACCAGCTTTTCGTGGTCGCCCTCCTGCTGCAACGCTAAGCGCAGCACCTGCGACAAGGGTCGAGATATCCGAGGCACAGCTCAGGTGCCAGACATCCGACGGCATCAGAGCGCGAGCGCAGCCATTCGCGCGCTCGGACGCTCACCTTTTCGGCCATGCGCTCGGGGTGGAGGGCGAGCTCGCGCAGCGCACTGTCGGGCAGCTTCTCGACGAGCGTGTCGATCTTGTCGAGATGCTCTTTCTCGATCACTTTGCCGAGGAGGTCATGCGTGCAACGCGTGGCCAGAGCGCGCACCAATTCAGGGGCTTCGTCGTAGACATCGTAGGCGAGCGAGAGGGCATGCGCCGGAGTCTGCAGGACCTTTTGGAACTCATCCTCGTCAAGCATTTCTGCGAAGGCCGCCGCTAGGCGCTCAAGTTGCTTGGGCTCAAGCTTGAGAGTGAGCTTCTCGAGGGCCGACTGTATCAGCGTGTTCTTGAGCTTCAGCAGGATATCCTCCACCAGCCCCGAGGAGCGCAGAGAGTCGTGCATGGAGGCAAGGGCCTCGAAAAGGTCTGAACCCGCTATCTTGATAGATTTCGCCCAGTCCGCCAAGAATCGCGCTTGATCTGGGGGCACGCCAAGAGCTTCCAGTTCGGCCAGCACGTCCGGCTCGGCCGGCTGGTTAGGAGCCTGCCCTGCTACCTCTGGCGTCTCCTCGGTTTCGTTCCGCGTCGACGCAAGGCTGCGTGTGGAGCCAGCCCCGATGGTACAAGTATCACTGTCCGCCGCTGCCTCTACGTCAACGGGGGCCATTGGATTGTCCTTGCGAACGAACAGCACACATGTAGAGCATCAACATATGGACGTGCATCAGAGTGTGCACCATCAGTGTGACGGCGAGGGTGGCTGTGGCGACGGAGGTGGAGGAGGAGGCGGGTGCGGAGATGACGATGGTGAAGGACTTGAGGGCGGGAGCACATCCTTGGCGTGGAGGGCTTGGCGATGGAGGCGATAGTGGAGGCGATGCAGCAGCAGCAGCAGCAGCAGCAGCAGCAGCAGCAGCAGCAGCAGCAGCAGCAGAGACGGTAGGGTCGGGATGGGCGGGGTGGCGCGAGAGCGCGCTTCCCACCATGGTCCTGAAAGACCACATGTCTTTTGGAACTCGACGGCGCAGAAAGTAATCATTCTGTCGAGTTCCAAACCGTGGAGCTCCAAAAATCATGTGGAGTGCTGCTGCTCCTGTGAAACGTCTATGAATTCAATCGCTCTCAATGCAGTAAACCAATAGTACGGGCCGCTATTCGCAGCGACGGCTGCCACGGCGGCGCGCACGCGCGCGCCGCGGTGTCGTCTCCCCTTGGAGCAGTACAAGCATGACCCGACCTGTCTCACACATGCACCAGCGCGCCGCGCGGCACCCGCCCTTGCCGTGCGGAGCCCGCGCCGCGATCACGGCCGCGCGCGCGCCGCGCGCCCCACCGCCCCTGGCACGCGTGCGCGACTGGAGTAGGTGCACCCCCCGCGCAGACTCGCACACCTTCTTGCTCCAGGCCATGTTATCAAAACTTCTGCTGCGTTACTGAGGTAGATTTATTAGAACCACGCGATGCATGAAATTGAAAACGAGTACCCGACCGCCGCGCATGGAGTACCGGTGGTGAACGGCGCGCATTCAACGAAGAATCAAGGACTTACTGGCGAGCGCCCCCCCAGTCCAGTCCCCTGCCATCAGACCACCATGGATTGCAGTGCAGCCTCTCTACTCCGAGACCTATCTCCCATGCTATCTCCCATGCTATCTCCCATGCTATCTCCTCGGCAGCGAGAGCGTCGTAATGAGCGCCGCGTCTGGTCCCTCAGGGAGGTCATCAGGGAGAGCCGCGCGGCTTCGCCGTCAGTGCCAGCCGGGATGCGGGTAGCCCAAGTAGGCATGCTGCGCGGGGGGCGGGTAGCCGGGGTAGGCATGCGGCGGGTATCCGGGCGGCGGCAGGTAGCCCATCGGCGGGTAGCCGGGCGCGGGCGGCAGGTAATGCGGCGGGTAGCCTGTGTAAGCATGCGGCGGCGGGTAGTTCGGCGGCGGGTAGTTCGGCGGCGGGTATCCCTGGACTGGAGGGTATGTCGGCGGAGGGACGCCGCTACCTGGGTATGCGCTCACGACGGCGCCATCACCAGGGTACGCGGCAGTCACTGGCGCAGGCGTCGTCGTCGTGAGCGCGGCCACCGGCGGCGGCGGCAGCGGCGGCGGCGGGGGGGCGGCCGGCGGCGGCGGCATGGGCGGCGGCGGCGGCATGGGCGGCGGCGGGGCTGCCGGCGGCGGCGGCATGGGCAGCGCGTCGGGGCCGGCATGGCCGTTCGTCAGAGCAGCGGCGGCCAGAGCGCCGTCGTGGGCGGTCAGAGCGGCGGCGGGAAGAGCGCCGTCGTGGGCGGTTAGAGGGGCGGCGGGTGGCGGCGGCGCGAATTCTGAATAAGGTGCCGCGTGCAGCGCCGTCGCGGGCAGAAAGTCGGACGGCGCTGCCGGCAGCGCGGATGTCGCCACGGCAGCGGGCGCGCTGCCGGCACCCAAATATGGCAAGCTGCTGCCACCGAATGTGGAAGCGGCTGTGGAGGCGGCTGTGGAGGCGGCTGTGGAGGCGGTGGCGAACGCGGCGCGTCTCTCCTCGTTGATTTGTTGCACCGACTTGGTCTGCGAGGTGATGGCGGAGAACTCCGAGTCCATTGAGCCGGCCACTCCGTGCGCGTACCTGTGGGGAAGAGGGGGGAGGACGCGCCGTGGTGAGCACTTGCATGCCGGCCTGAGTCCATCGAGCCGGCGAGTCCATGCACGGTACCCCGCGGGGCCTGCGGGGGTTGGATGAGGGAGGCAATCAGAGGTCATTAGAGCTCATCATGCGCGTACCCCGCGGGGCCTGCAGGGGTCGGTAGGCCATGCGCCACGGCGGCATCTGAGAGCATCTCGTCCGTCATCTCGCGCATCGCCCAGCCGCCGCCCAGTGCCACGCCCTCCTCGCCTTCCACACGCAGCCCGCCCATGTCGGTCTTAATGGACGCCTCAATTGGGAGCGTGATGCCGCTGCCCGATCGACCAAGCCCATGCCCAGGCTTCCATCCCATCTATGAGGAGAGGGCGAGCACACTCAGTGGCCATCGTTGGCCATCAGTGGCCATCAGTGGCCATCAGTGGCCATCAGTGGCCATCAGCGGCAATCAGTGGCCATCAGTGGCCATCAGTGGCCATCAGAGGCCATCAGAGGCCATCAGCGGCCATCAGTGGTCATCAGCGGCAATCAGCTCACCTTTTCGAGTAGGGCGAGCCCACGCCCCGAGTCGACGGGTCGGAGCCTCTCATTGGACAGGGCGTCCTTGGTTGCCTTGGGCACAAGGGCGCCGGACTGCCGGATGCCGTCGCTGCCCACGATGACGCGTCGCCGCCCCGCCGCCGCCTTGGCGGCGTCGTAGGCGACGAGCGCGCCGCTGCCGCCGCCGCCGCCGCCGTACCCGCCGCCGCCGCCATACCCGAGGCCCTGACTGTCACCCGCCGGGACGATCGCACCGCTGGGTGGTGCGGGCAGGCTGCAGCTGCTGCTGCCGGCGGCGCCAACGGCTCCACTGTACGTCAGTTGGAGCGCGTCGGAAGGCATCGCGTCGTCTTGGGCGGTGAGGAGGAGCGCGCCGTCTTGGGCGGCGTCATTGAAGTCCGCATCGGGATCCCCCGCGCTCCAGTGCCACTGGGAGCTCGCATTCATGAGGGCGACGTCCACGTCCTGAGTGACGGGCAAGGGGGGCTCAGTGGGAAGGATAAGGGGGGATTTGGGGAGAGTGTGAGTGTGAATGTGTGTGAGTGTGAATGTGTGTGAGTGACACATGCACGCATCGGGCGCAGCAGCAGCAGCAGCAGCGGCGCCAGCAGCTGCTGCAGCAGGAGGGTGGGGGGGCGTCAGAAGTCTCGATTTCGGTCTCGTCAACGGGGGAGTTGCAGGCCCCCGTTCGGTATCGGATTTCGGATTTGGGGGATCATCAGCCGCCCCCCCCGGGGGCTATCGTGTAAGGCATCGTGTAAGGCATCGTGTAAGGCGGCGGCGGCGGCGGTGGTGGTCACAGCCGCCGCCGCCGCCGCCGCAGCAGCAGCAGCAGGGTCGTGGCGCGCACCTGCTCATGCAATCATATGCAATCATATGCAATCATATGCAATCATATGCAATCAGGTGCAATCAGGGTCGTGGCGTGCACCTGCTCATGCAGCTTCGCCTCGGCGGAGCCAGCGATGGCTTGGCGCATTCTCATAGCCGCGACCTTCCTTTTTAGGTACTGCTCGGCGCTCTCACCGGGACGGCGCTTCTCCATGCCCGAGACCGCCTTCTGTGCATAGAGCAACTGGTCAATCGCGGAGCCCGGCTCGAAGACGTCCCATGACGAATTCTCGCCGCCCTCCTCGCCCTCGCCTCCGCCTCCGCCTCCGCCTCCGCCTCCGCCGCCGCCTCCGCCGCCGCCTCCGCCGCCGCCGTGGTCGTCGTCGTCGGAGTCGTCGTCGGAGGAGGAGGAGCCGCCGAGCATCGACAGGTTCGGACCGATCTCCTGCTTATCCTCCGTCACCAGGAAGGAGAAGTCACGGCTCTTCACCTGATGAGGGTCGTCATCAGAGGTGCACTCAGCATGCAATCAGCATGCACTCCGACCCTCTTGGGCGGCTCCACCCGCAATCAGCATGCAATCAGCATGCAATCCGCATGCAATCAGCATGCTCTCAGAGCTGCACTCACCTTGCCACTCGCATCGACCCTCTTGGGCGGCTCCACCGGCTTGCCCGTGTCGACGCCCGCCACGGCGAGCGTCGTGTCCTCGGAAGCGGGCGCCGAGCAAGCAGGCACGGTCAAGCCTCTTCCGTGAGCCGCGGCCGCGGCGGCGGCGGCCATCATGCCGGCGCCCATCCCGGCGCCCATCATCATGGCGGGCGTCATCATGCCTGGAGCCATCATCATCTGCATGCCTGTCATAAGGGTAGGCACACGGGCGAGGTGAGAGAGGGGATGCATGCATGCTGGAGCATTCCTGTCAGGAATGCATGCTGGGCGACGTGCGAGAATGTGCGGGAGTGGGCGCGCACCCGGGATGCGAATAGCAATCAGTATGCACTCAGCATTCACACAGGATGCTATCAGGATGCACCCGGGATGCGAATAGCAATCAGTATGCACTCAGCATTCACACAGGATGCTATCAGGATGCACCCGGGATGCGAATAGCAATCAGTATGCACTCAGCATTCACACAGGATGCTATCAGGATGCACCCGGGATGCGAATAGCAATCAGTATGCACTCAGCATTCACTCAGGATGCACCCGGGATGCGAATAGCCATCCGGCACAATCAGCGTGCACTCAGCGTGCACTCAGCATGCAATCAGCGTGCACTCAGCGTGCCCTCCGCGCGCACCCGGCATGCCCATCCCCATCATGCCCGCCATCGTCATGCCCATGCGCGCTCGCTCCATGGCGGCCTGCACCGCCTGCTTGTCATAGGATGCCGGGGGGCCGGGGCGCCGTCGTGGGCTGCTCGAGCGCCGTCGTGGGCTGCCTGAGCGCCGTCGTGGTGAGGGCGAGAGCGAGCGCGAGTGAGATCGGGAGTGACGCCGCTGCCCGCCGCCCCGCCAGGCGCGCTCGCGCTCGCGCTCGCTGTGGTCACGCTCGCGGCGGTCGCGGCGGTCCCTGGTCGTCTCACGATGCCTCTCCCTATCTCTACCAAGGTCCCTCTCCCTTGCCCCCCTCTCCCTGTCCCCCCTGTCCCACGAGCGATCACGGCGGTCCGGCGAGCGCCGCCCGTACCGCGAGGCCTCACGGTCGTCCCTCCGGTCCGACCGCCCAACACCGCCGCGCCGTTCACGCTCCCTGTCGTGTTCACGCTCCCTGTCGTGTTCACGGTCCCTGTCGTGTTCACGGTCCCTGTCGTGTTCACGCTCCCTGTCGTGTTCACGGTCCCTGTCGAGGTTGCGCTCGTCGACGCTGGCACTCGGGCCGCGCTTGTCGCTGCGGTCGGGCTTGTCGTGCTCCGCGCCCTCCTTCTTGACGACGCCATCGGCGCTGGCAGAGCTGCGAGTCAGGGGCGCGTCGCGGTCCAATGTGTTCTTGGCAGCGGCGGCAGCGGCGCAAGAGGCGGGGCCGCTCGAGGCGACGGCAGCGCACCCCTGCGACCGCTGCAGCAGCTTGTCGCGCAGCTCCTGCTCTCTCTGCTGGGCAGACACGCCCGCTAGCCCTTCCGGAGGAGCCTGTTGGTTATCTGTGGGCACCACGGGCGGCGCACCGGCGGAGGACACGGCGCTCGTGCACGGTGCGGGTCGCGCAAAACCGTCCAGGGGAAGGGAAGCGGGGTCGGGCTGGGCTGACGTCATGTGGCTACGCTGCGCGCGCGCTTGCGCGTCGTTGAGGCTTGAGGGTGGCGGGCTTGTCGTCGTGTCTTTAGAGCCTCCAGACGTGGAGTGCTCAGGACAACGCCTCGAAAGTCTTCAGGGAGCCCGAGCGAGGTCCTTCAGTTCAAAAACAAAACGAAAACAAACCAATAGACGAGCGGTGTCGAGACGAGAAAGCCATGAGATTGTGCCGATTTCGTCACGGTCTGGACACTTCCCAAACCCATCAATCCGTCCCAATGCAGCCTGCCGCCCTCATCTTTGCGCTCGTATCTTCGGCGGCGGTCCAGTGCCCGAATCAGGACAACGTTCGCCTTCGCCTGAAGCTGGAGGGCGAGGAGTGCGGCGGGGCGTGCGGCTCGCTGGGCGTATGCGCCAGCGGCCTTCAGTGCATCGTGCCCAAGAGCTCCGGCATCAACTTTGCGATCCTCCTGGCGCCCGCACGCCCTGGCGTGTGCACCATGGTCGCGCCGATCGTCGAGGAGACCAAGGGCCAGGAGGCCCGCCGCCTTGCGTCCCCCGGTGCTGGTTCCGCTGTCAACGTCACCGATGCCGAGGTGGTTGCGGCCGCGAGGGCGGGGATTGAGTTTGTCGTGCGCGAGAGGCAGAACAACGGCGAGAATGCCTTCCTCACGGTCCTCAGCGTCCGCCGGGGCACCCAGCAGATCGTGGTACGCTGAGCTTCCGCCGCCACCGGATTGGCCGCGCCCCCGCCCCTCGTGCGCCTCGGAACCCTCCCCCCCCTTTCTGCCCGCTCCCCCCCTCTCTTTCGCCCCTTTCGCCCCCTTTGCGCCTTGGCACCCCGCCCCCCCCTTTCGCCCCCTCGCGCCTTCGCACCCATCCTCCTCCCCACTCCTCGCATCTCTTCCCCTCGCGCTCATCGTCACTCGCCCGTCTCCCGTGTCGGCCGCAGGCAGGGGTCAAGTACTCGCTCGTCGTCACGGTCACGGATGGGCAAGACCACTACATCGAGGTGCTGGACCAGCCGTGGCGCACGCCCCGCTACGCGCTCCTCGCGCACGAGGTGGGTGCAAAGGTCGTTCGCCGCCTGAAGCTCCTGGGCGAGGAGGGCCACGGCATCTGGCAGCAACGGCCCCAGGTCGAGGAGCCTGTCAAGGAGGCCAAGGAGACGGCGGCCAAGGAGATGGAGAAGTAAGCGAGATATGAAGCGAGATCGCGGATACGTCTCGTGTGCGGAGTTGCACGCGCCACGTTTGGCTCGTGTCCATTCCCTGGGCTCGTTGTGCTCACCATGAAACACGCACGTACCGTGCACCCTGCACCCAATCACGGTGCGCGTGTGTGTACTATGGCGAGAAGAGTTGTATATCATTCGGAGGTATATCCAGTGTATCATTGTATTTCGGTGTCTCAGTGAGTGACATCTCTGACTCCGCCGTTGGAATATACCGAAGGCAATTCCGTGAGTGTGAGTCCCCCCGCGCTCTACGAACCCGCCATGGAACCCGGTACCCGCGCCGCCGCCGGGCGCGGGAGGGGACGAACCGAACGCCTACCGTGCCGGAACACGAACGCGCGTGAAACCGCAACCACAGGAGCCGGTAAAGTCGCAGTTCTCCAGGGAGGAGAGACTAGATTCTTCGGTATACGCTCCCTTGCAGCGCTACCGGCGACGGGCCTTCGGCATTGTAAAGTGGCGTAGGTCCGAACCGGCCTCAGAGCCGCGCTCCTTCTCCAGGAGCTTCACAGCACTGTTTGCGAGTTTGTGCGACCACAGCATCCGCCGACAACTCCAGCCGCATCTGCTGCGACGTGCACTTGCTATTCCTTCCTCATTCTTGGTTTCGTTCAAGGGCGGTAGCCAGCGGTTGGCCGTCAGCCATTCATGGCGCGCAAGCGCGGCTGTTCCGCGCGTCGCGCCAAAGGCGACCACCTGGTTTGGCTGGTCACCCATCCCCAGGAACGCCGTCCACGACGATGCGTTCCGTGCGCCATGCCCATGAGCCGTCTCAGCACTCGGATCGCTCCGTCGGATCCAGGCCAAACTGTCGGGAGAGGCGCACCTGTGGGGAAGCGCGGGCGCCGTGGTGAGCACGTGCTTGCAGGGCGAGCACTCGGATCGCTCCGTCGGATCCAGGCCAAGCTGTCGGGAGAGGTGCACCCGTCATCGGGTCTCTGTATACGACACGATCGGGCCGCACATTCGTACTCCGAGTCATACTTGCACCAAATCGCTGGAACGCCGCTGCGAATGAGAAGAGGCACCACATTGAAGCCTCGGCTCCAACGTGTGCTCTCGTTGCGTCTCGCTACGGTGAAGCCAGTGGCGGAGTAGCGGCAGATGCGCAAGGCTGGTGCGAGGCTTTGATAATACGCGTACAGCGCGCTCTCGATCCCGAGGCACTCTCGGCAGTGCCCTTGGGCGAGCCACGGAAGAACACCTAGGGCAAGGCGCCGGGCAGCGAAGGCGAACACGGCATGCCGACCGTTCAGTCCGCGCAGATGGTTGCCGTTCACATGATCCTGACCCTCTGTCACGTGGATCTCGTCAACTCGAGCGTGTACAACCCCAGGAGGGCACGCATAGAAGAAGTCGGACCGCGTCAACACAACCTGCTCGTACGCATCGCCTGGCAACGCGTCGAGCCGCCGGAGCAACATCATCCGAAGAGCCAGCACAATGGCTCCAGAGCCACGAAGGATTCGGCCCTGAGCGTCCCGCGCCCCGCCCCAAAGGCCAGTTGGCGCCGCCCAATTGGTGGTGACGGGTAAGCTCACGTTGCCACGCCACCCCTTTCCCTCCAGAAGTTCATCGATCGTCTCGTCCCAATACGTGGACTCGTTGTGTATCCATATGTGACGAGCAGCGCGCACTAAGGGACTTGCAATCGATGCATGGTGTGCAACGTCGGCATCAGATGCAAGTAACGCCAGATCTGCATGCAGCGGTCGGACAAGCTGTTGAACTGTTGAGTCCCAGGCAGCATGTCCTCCTCGGAGGTTGCCTATCATACACACGATCGTCGAGAGCGCTTTCACGCCGGAATAGGGCTGGCTAGGAGTGGCAATACCTCGCGCATCAGCGCAGCTAAACCATGGAATGCCGCCCTTAGGCAGTGGAAGGTGGCAACGTGGTCTCACGGGAGACGCTAAAAACACGAGGAACGGAAGAAGAGAACGCATCGGGGTGAAAGAAAGACGTTGGTGTCACCCGCATCGCGACTCGCTTGGGCGACGTGTCTGTCGGGGTCCTTCAGCCAGAGAGGGCAGCAGGGTCCATCCCATTCTCGAGTTCCTGTGAAGAAGTCTGTGCATGCAGTCTGATCTCAACAAACACCGAGAGCGCGCGCGCGCAACTGCGGTAGTGTGTCATAGACCCGAGGGGATTCGCTTCGACTTTGCCTTTTTAGGAAATCGTGGATTTCTTGAGAGATGTGTGCATGGCATTCACAAGTGAAGTGCCAGCCACACATGCGCTTCTCCGACAGCTCAAAATGGCTTGGGCCGCAACTTGTTGTTACCAATTTGTCTGCTTGTGCACATGCATGCTTTGCTCACCCAAGGCGATGCTCGCACTTCCTACACAACGTGCAAAACGCCTGCTACTTTCTCGGAGCTCAGGTAGAAATCATGGAAGACGCGCCACAGCATCAGAGCGTCGCATGCCGTGTGCGCCCCAGTCACAAATCGTTCGTTTTTTGGATGCCAGCATACGTTTTTGACGATCCAGACTGGGCAAATAAGCCGTATCCATACCTATACCGGAGAGGCGCAAAGGGCCTCACGGAACGCGATGCTGGAGGCTACGATAAGAGTCAGGGCAATCTGTTCGCGCAAATGGAGCCACGCCTCTTTTTCAATGCGCCGCGTTTCGCTGGCGTGCCTCACCGCATTGAAGACCAAGAGTCGCATATGCCAGATGCGAAAGATAAGCCCTGCACAACTTACCAAGGTGCCTTGCAATGCTTCATTGAGCACGATGAGTGGATGATGGCGGATGCTTTCGTGAATCCGAGCCACACAATCATCGAATTCGGCGCTCGCTATGGCACCACCTCCTGCCGTCTGGCTCGACTGACCAACAATTCGGGCAACGTCGTGAGCGTCGACCCAGATCGGCAGTCCACCATGTTTCTTCTCGCCAACCGTGAGACGCATCGCTGCAATTTTCATGCGATCAGTGGGACGGTCTCAGCTACTCCTCAACGCATCCGTGCCCGCCAAGGTTACGCTACGCGCACCGACCCCATCGAGCTCACCGGCGGCCGCGCTGGCCCGGAGGAGGGCGGCATTCGCAAACTTCCGAATTTGGGCATACTTCCAAATTTTGGCTTCCGAGAGGTCGAGGAGCACATTGACTCCCTCATCATGATTGCCTCCCTCATCATGAGCGCCTCCCTCACCATGATTGCCTCCCTCATCAGGTCGAGGAGCACATTGGCTCCAAGATTAATGCGATCCTCATCGACTGCGAAGGGTGCATACGGTCCGTGCTCTCGATCCCAGGCCTTCTCGCGCAGCTGGAACTTGTCTTGATCGAGGAGGACATGTACATGCGTGACACAAATGGGACTTCTCCGTCCGAGGACCTGATCGACTATCGACTTTGGCACAGGCACCTCGAACAGGCTGGCTTCCGTCAGGTGTGGCGTTCACATGACACCTTCGACCCCAAGAATAAGCCTTGGTCGCGCTTCCTCTATCACAGCGCGTGGGTGCGAACGACCAACACAAGTTACAAGCAAGACGAGAACCAATGCCAACTCCACAAACGTGCGCAAGGGCTGTCCAACGAGCAACTGCACTGTTCGACTCTTCATGAGGGCCCCTGGGACCCTGGGAATGTGCTCGGAGGTGCGGTTTAAAGCGGTTATTCCCAGGTGACGTGTGTGACGCGACGCTTAAACGTGTGACATCGGCGCGCCACCGTCGCGTGCAGAAATACGCGTATGCCCGATGCGCGCGTGGCAAATAAATGCGCGCGCCGTCCATACTGTGTGGCCAATGCGCGCCCTCTTTGAGGGCGGCCGAGGGCGTCACATCAAAATATGTTCTCATCAGGGAACCCACGCCGCCATGCGATGCATCGTGCGCCCTTGAGGTTCATGAGCATTGCATGCTGATGGCCTCTGATGACGTGTGATGGCACGCCTCATGCGCCCTTGAGGGTCATGAGGACCCCAGGTTACGCCCATGACGGCGCCCTCACGCGCCCTTGAGGGTCATGAGCACGCCGAGCACGCCCACGACGGCGCCGATCGGCACGAGCGAGTACACCGCTGCACGCTCGAGGGCAGAGCCCGCCGGGCGCGCACGCACGTAGATGAGGGCTGGGAAGATGTACACGATCAGCGCGCCCAACACCTGATGAAGGAGGCCATCGGAAGGCAACGCATCAGAGGTACGATCAGGGAGCGCACTCAGAGGTGCAATCAGAAGTGCAATCAGAGGTGCAATCAGAGGCAATCAGAGATGCCATCAGAGGCAATCAGAGGTGCCATCAGAGGCAATCAGAGGTGCCTCGATCGTATCGCGATCCTCACGCACGGAGCCCGAGATGCCATCAGATGCCATCAGGTGCCATCAGTGGCAATCGTAGGCAATCAGGGGCAATCAGAGGGATTCGCACGGAGCCCGAGATGCCGACGACGAGGCCGATGTCGAGGACCGTGATGGCGATGGCGGTGATCGCGGCCAACAGGCCAATGGTCAGCACGTTCGCATGCGTCGTCGTGAGCGCGAGCAGCGCGCGCGCGAGGAGCGTGCGCGGCGCCGTCGTGGGCGCGCCCTTGACGAGCGCCGTCGTGGGCGCGCCCTTGCCGAGCGCCGTCGTGGGCGCGCCCTTGGCGGCCGGTGCGCCGCCCTGCGTGGAGGAGGAGCGGAGAGCGGTCGAGATGAGCGACGCCGTCGACTCACGCAGCCCGAGCATCGCGAGAGGGAAGCCAAAGAGGATCGAGATGAAGGTGGCGACGCGTCCAAAGGTGGCCAGCATGTCGGCAGACGCGTAGTTGGAGAGCAAGTTGGATTTCGTCACGTCGCCAAACGTCGCGTACCTGTGGGGAAGAGGGAGGGGGGCGCCGTGGTGAGCACTTGCATGCTGGGCGAGAGAGAGACGTCAAACGTCGCGTACCCGAGCCGCATCATCCCGAGGTAGAGGGCGGTGAGGATCCCAAAGGCATACCTGTGGGGAAGAGGGTGGGGGCGCGCCGTGGTGAGCACTTGCATGCTGGGCGAGAGACGGAGCACTTGCATGCTGGGAAGTGAGAGGGCGGTGAGGACTCCAAATGAGGCGAGAGACGGAGCACTTGCATGCTGGGAAGTGAGAGGGCGGTGAGGACTCCAAAGGAGGCATGCGTACAAGCACGCTTTGCCCGAAGCGGGCCTCGGATCGGTGCTCGAGATGAGGGGGGCAATCAGCATGCAATCAGCATGCGTACAAGCACGCTTGCCCAAAGCGGGCCTCGGAGCGGTGCTCGAGCGACTGATGAGGGGGGCAATCAGCATGCAATCAGCATGCGTACAAGCACGCTTGCCCAAAGCGGGCCTCGGAGCGGTGCTCGAGCGACCGGTAGAAGGCGGGCGCGTTGTAGTGGGCGATGTACGCGAGCCCCAGGTTCGATGTGAGCACGAGCGCCTGATGAGGGGGGCAATCAGGACGCAATCAGCATGCAATCAGCATGCAATCAGGTCGCGAGCCCCAGGTTCGATGTGAGCACGAGCGCCTGATGAGGGGGGCAATCAGGACGCAATCAGGACGCAATCAGCACGCAATCAGCATGCAATCAGCATGCAATCAGGTCGCGAGCCCCAGGTTCGATGTGAGCGCGAGCGCCTGAGCGTTGAGCTTCCACGTCGATGCGAGCTTGAAGGCGGGTGTGAGCGCCGCAGGCAGAGCCTTGAGCAGCTTGCCGGCCGGCAGGGCATACGAGCCATCGAGCGCTCGGATCGCCACAAAGAACGCAGTGTACACGACGGCGACGCACCTGTGGGGAAGCGCGAGCGCCGTGGTGAGCAAGTGCATGCTGGGCGAGCGCGCGCGGATCGCCTCCAAGAGCGAGCGCCGTATCGAGCGCCGTATTCACGACGGCGACGCACCCGAGCAGCGACGTGAACGCGAGCGCGGACACGTCCTTCAGAAGGGAGAGAGGCGTCAGCGCTACCAGTGTGATGGCCGCGATGTTGGTCGCGCGCTCGTTGAGGCCTGCGAGCATGCGGGCACGAGGCATTCGGTGGTCATCCGAGGCATTCGATGGTCATCAGTGGCAATCGGAGGCAATCGGCGGCGGCAATCACACCTTTGGCAATCCCCGTGAGAGAGAGAAGCTGTGTGGAAGTATCGCCCAGGATGCCTGCATAGATGATGGCCGCGCTGAAGCACATGAGCGCGATTGACGCGTCCACGATCCACGCGGTGCCTTCCCCCAGCGTGGCGGCCCACAGCGACTTGAATGACATTTGGCCGGTAAGCTCGCACGAGGCGCCGATCAGATGGAAGGTCCACCCGGAGATGATGCCGAGCGCCACGCAGAGGAGCGTGGCGGGCACGCTGCCCACACCGCCTGCCATGCCAGCCGAGAGCGTCAGAATCCCCGCGCCCGCCACATTGTTCACGATTTGGATCACGGTGCCCATCAAGCTGACTGGCGCTGGCTCCTTCAGAGCCGGCACGGCACTCTTGCGTGCCGCAAGCAGCGACGGCGCTTGTGGCGCCCGCGGGCGCCGCTCGAGCGCTCTGGGGCGTGTGTCGAGCGTGTCGGCGCTCGTCGAGGCTAGGAACACCAGCGCTGCTGCGACCTTCAGCAGTCGCGCCATCGATCTCATCGCTTGCAAGTCTCGGTCGAATCTGCGTTGCGTCGTGTGGAGTGGAGATATTGACTAAACGGGAAACCCCCATTAGGAAACAGTCTGCGTAGCCTTATTTCCACAGTTCTGGGACACATTGACGAGGCACGCCGAGCGACAATCGCCTAACCCACAGGCGACAGACGCATTCGACGAGAGGCACGATGCCGCCGGCCTGTGTGATCGCGACCTTGTTCTCATCGTTGTGCGAGAGGTTCCAATAGCAGTTCCACAGCGCACCCGCCGCGTGCTCCTTTTGACCGTCTGTCCCGCTCTGCACCAGCGTCACAAGCGTCGCGATGCCGCCGGCCTGTGCGATCGCGATCTGGTTCTCGGCGTTGAACGAAAGGTTCCAAAGCGCACCCGCCCCTTGCTCCTTTTGTCCGTCCGTTCCGCTCTGCACCAGCGTCACAAGCGGCACGATGCCACCGGCCTGTGCGATCGCGACATGGCTCCCGGCGTCGGTCGCGAGGTTCTTCAGCGCACCCGCCGCTTGCTCTTTTTGGCCATCTGTGCCACGCTCCACCAGCGTCACGAGTAGCTCGATGCCACCAGCCTGTGCGATCGCGACCTTGTTCTCGGCGTTTTGGACGGCAAGGTTCCCCAGCGCACGCGCCGCTTGCTCCTTTTGGCCGTCCGTGCCGCGCTGCGCCAGCGAAACGAGCAACGTGATGCCACCCTCCTGAGCAATCGCGACCTCAAGGTCGCTGCGGACCCTTGCGATCAAGGTCGCGTTACCATCGTTAAACGAAAGATTCCGCAGCGCACGCGCCGCTTGCACCTTTTGGCCGTCCGTCCCGCGCTGCGCCAGCTCGACAAGGGGCGCGATACCGCCGGCCTGTGCGATCGCGACCTGGTTCTCGACATTGTTCGCAAGGAACGCCAGCGCAAGCGCCGCCTGGACCTTTTGGCCGTCCGTCCCGCTCCTCGCCAGCGTCACAAGCGGCGCGATGCCGCCGGCCTGTGCGATCGCGACCTGGTTCCCGGCGTCGAGCGCAAGGCTCGCCAGCTCACGCGCCGCTTGCTCCTTTTGAAAGTCCGCCCCACCCCGCGCCCGCGCCACGAGCGTCTCGATGAGGGAGGGTTCAAATTGAAACTGCACCTTGCTCACCTTACGGGTGTAGTTCTCGAGCTTCGATGGCGGCGGCGGCGACGCCGTCTGCTCCTGATTTGACGGCATCCGCGGCGGGGGCTGCGCAGGGACGGGCGGCGGTGCCATTGCCGAGACGGCAGGCAGCAGGGGTGGCGTGGGCGCTTCGTCAATCTGCACCAGACTGACGTTGTCCGGGAAGCCACTTCGCTCGAGGGAGCTCCTCTCGGCGGCGTCGATGATCATCTTGGTCGCGTGCACCACTCTGAACTGGCTCAACGGGCGGAAGAGCACCTCGTACTCCTTTTCCATGCCCTGGAAGATGCTAAACTTTTCAATGGAGTAGGCACGGCACGCATCGATCGTGAAGATCGTGCGCGGGCCCGGACGCATGCCGCAAAAGTGGTCGCGCGTCATCACCTCCATCGAGGTGCTCGTCGACTTGAACTCGTACCACATGACCATCTTGCCCGTGGCAAAATATCCCTCAGGGTCATGCCGCGCAGGTGATGGGTAGCACCACTGGACACCGCGGCATACCCGACCTTTGAAGACGTAGGCAGCCGGAAGCGCCTCAAGCGCCGCGTCGAGGAACTTGATGAACGGGAGGCACGCGGTGAGCTCGGCCGAGACGCGCCCAGCACCACCCACAGCCGCTGCCGCTGCCGCCGCCGCCGCGGCTCCTCGCCGCTGCGGGTTGAACATCGCCCTGTTGATCACCTTGTGCACTGCGGGGTCGGAGAGCGTGTAAAGGTGGATGGCGATCGCAAAGTCAAGCAGATAGGTGCGTGGAAGCTGATAGGAGCCACCGTCGCTGTAGAGTTCGTTGCGCCATTCGGCCCGCTTGTCCTCAATCACTGCCTCGAGGTCGGCCATGTCGATCCCCTCGAGCAGGCCGACGAGGGGCCTCAGAGCGTCGAGCAGCGATTGTTCGAGTGGTGTTTCGGAAATGGCGCATGTGAGCCGCCGCTTCCACACAGCGTCGATGCCGACGAAGCCGTCCGACGAAGCCGCATCAGCAGAGACCGTAGGCTCTCTTCGGTCCATGAGCTCTCTTCGTGTCTTGCCCGTGAACTCGAGGACGAGTGCGGAGGACTGCTGGCTCGGGAAAGGTCCAAACCACACCAACTTTTGTCGTTTCATCGGGGTAAGTTTCGCCTCACACGCGAATGCGGCTTAGGCCTTGACTAGACCTTTCCGTTGAGGTCGGTCTGGAACTACCCAACGGTGAGCTGTAACATGTTGCATGAGTTTCCAGATTCATTGGTCTTTTTTGGATTGGGCGCTTCCATATTTGGATTTGGAATGCTCGAGCTGATCCAACCTTGCCTCCGCCAAAGGTGCCCTTCCCAGGGCTAAGGTGCTTTATGGCGCCCGCTCCTGCGCCCGCCGCTGCCTTGGCAGTCTCCGAGCCGCCCTCCACCCGGCCATCGGGGAGCTCATGCGTCTGGGTCGCGAATCTGCACATCCGCAAGTGCGGTGGCACGACCGTGCGGTCCGTCTTCTCCAACATGTCCAACTGGACGCAGCTTGGGGGCTATTGCTCCGCGTCCAAGTTTGGCGACAGCAGCAAGAGCTGGAGCCAATTCGTGAATAGCTCCGAACGCGACGTGAATAGCTGGATGTATCAACACTACGTCACGTCCCACAACAACACGGGCAAGTTCTGGAGCGAGGTGCACTGCGACGAGGACGTGAGCAACTTCAACGCGGGCGTGCGGCAGATGCGCGCCATGCTTGCACCCAAAGGGTGCCGCGTGATCACGACGCTGCTGCTGCGCGAGCCGGTCGACCAACTGGTGAGTGACTGGACCTACTTCCGCCAAGACCCGGACAAGGTACGCACGAGCAGGCCGTCCGAGTGGGCGCCGAGGAAGCCCGAGAACCTGCTGCGATGGATGGCCGAGTCGCAGCGCGACTTTTGGACCGAGTCGGATCGCTCGCCCACGGCCCCGTGGCACGAGGCGAGATGGAATCCCATCAAGTTCCACGTCAACGGCACCACCGACACGTACCCGGTGCCACAGCTCCGCAAGTCATGCGCCGAGGCGCTCGCATTCTTCGAAGCCCAGATCGCCCAGATCGACCACGTGGGCGTGATCGACACCGCCGAGCAGTTTGCACAGTGGTGGCTTCTGCTCGCAGACGATGCGGGCTTCGATGCGGCAGTAGCGACGAGCGCGAGGCAGAACACGCGCATGCAAGTCTCGGTGCGCGACCGCCCGCGGCCCTCCCTTGTATGACGACTCAGCCGTTGGGGGTCTGCATGCAAGTGCTCACCACGGCGCGCCCGCACTCCCTACAGGTGCGCGACCGCTCGCGGCCCCTACCGCCGAAGGTCAGCGATGCAGAGCGGCAGGTGATGGCCGCTCTGAATGCATGCTCGACTCGTCTCCATCAATTCGCAAAGGATATCCTCGCCGCGCGCGTCGATGGCACGATCGCGGTCTTGAGCGCTGCCGTGAGCGCTGCCGCCGCCGACCGCCGCTTCCACACGCGCCAGTCCGACATAGCCATCGCCCGGTCGCTCGGCGCAGCCGTGCATGCACCGGTACCGGTACCCGACATAGCCATCGCCCGGTCGCTCGGCGCAGCCGTGCATGCACTGGTACCGGTACCCGACATAGCCATCGCCCGGTCGCTCGGCGCAGCCGTGCGTGCACCGGTACCGGTACACAAAGCGAGCACCAGCCTCGCAGAGGACGACACAAGCGTGTACGCGCGCGCAAGGCGCTTGGTGCAGCTATGGGGCGGCGAGAACCTCGCGAGCCTAGAGGCGCTTCACGTGGATCTCGATGAGGAGGAGGAGGAGGAGGAGGAGGAGGAGGACGAGGAGGAGGCGGGGGAGGGCCTGGACTCTTCCGACTCGTACTTGTACACGCTCAAGCCCTCTCACGAGATCGACCCCAGCTTGAATCCACCGTACAGCTATCTCTCCTACGGGGGTGGGCCGGAGCGTCCCCCCGGACTCGACCCGAGCTACAACGGCGGGGAGCCGCACCAGTGAGAGCTACGTCGATCGTCGAGCGCCTCCCGGCCACGGTGTAGTAAGGGTGTAGTTGAGTGTTTTAGCGTTACTAGGGATAGCAAGGGTCCATTCCCGTCCCTTTATGCTCTAAAAGTCAAGCTCTCATCCGATCCAGTATCCTGCAACTACACGTGTCCGACTTCCTTGAAACTCACCTAATGGCATGCCTAATGGTTGCCCATGGCCATGCGAAACCGTGTCATAACCGTGGCGGGCGTTCCTGCCTAGTGTGGGGGTGTCGTTACAGAGTTCCTCGCCTAGTGGGGGTGCCTGCTAACACTTTGCGTGCCGTATCCACAATCTTCGTGCGCATATTAGGATTTTAGCTTTTGGCTGCCGGCATGCGACGACTTCTTTCGGGCCAGGGCAGCCGATGGCACGAGCAAGTGATCTTGTCCCCGCGGTTGGGCGCCTGGGTATTGGCGGTGCCCTGGGTATTGTCCCCTGGGTATTGTTCCCTAGGTATTGTCCCCTGGGTATTGCCGGTGCCGTCGTCGCTGCCGCCGCGCTGCCGCGAGAAGCGCACGAGCTGAAGCTGGTGATCGAGCTGCTGCGGGAGCCGCTCGAAGGCAAGCTTGGCGAGCGGCAGGTGTGACGGGATCCAGTCGAAAACGAAGATTCCGCTCACGTCGCTCACGTCATACACGGAGGCAACTTGGCTGATGGCCCCGGCGTACCTCGCAAACGGGCAGCGCTCGAGCAAGCCAGCGTCCTCGTGAAGTAGAGCACGAAAGCGCTCTTGCTGGCGGAGCATCGATGGCACCGTCTTGAAGCGGCAGTTGGCGGCGGATTTCGAGAGCACGAGGTGGAGCGCTATGTGTGGAGGCCATTTCTCGGCCTTTGAGTCGCCTCCAGGCCATCTTGTGGCCGAGGGCACTTCGAACGAGGCATTGTTGCAGAACTGCTGGACAGCTTGGAAACGCAGCGCCGCCTGCTGACTTTCGTCTTTGCACTTAGGCCGGGTCGACGTCGTCCACGCATCAAACGCATGAGCTCCGATCACGTGCGTCGATCCGCGCAGGACAAACCCGAAGCTGTTGGCGTACGTGGCGTACTCCACGTTGATCGAGCCCGCGCGTAGCACCGAGGTGGGCCGCGGCCCTGCAGAGCCGACCCAAGGTCCATCCCGCAGGAGGGCCGGTGAAGTCTCAGCCCGTGCGCAGTTTCTGAATTGTTGGACCCGCGAGTCGCTCGCGTTGGCCGAAGCCATCGCGAGCAGCGGTGCACCATATGCCGGCGGGTAGAAGGAGCTCGCGTGACCGGGTCCGTAGCGCTCGATGGGGAGATGCAGTGTCGTGTCATCCTCCAGTACGGTGCTCGCGTTCGGAAGCGAGGACCAGTTGCCTTCACACTCGAATGCTCGCACGAGCATGCCTTTCGAGCGAAATTGAAAGCAGGGCTCGCAGTCAGGCGTACCTGTGCTCGCATCATGCTGTGATCGCCGCATGGCACCTCGTGGACGGAGACTGCTAAGGTCCCTGGTCAACAAGGAGATGGGCATGGGCACGGCCAAGCACAGGGGCTCGACCGGCGACGTTGACGAAGACGATCGGGACGATCCGAGTTGTAGCACAAAGTCCTCCGACGGGCGTGACGCCGGCGAGGCACCAGCGAGACCGGATGCATGCGCCGGCGAGGCACCAGCGAGAGGGTCGAGCGAGACCGGATGCACGCGCCGGAACTGCTGGTTCTCGTACTGGTCGGAGCGACAGCGCGACCACACCAGCGGCGCACCCTCGTGGATCTCGCCCTTCCACACCGAGAGGCAAAGCGGGTAGCGGTAGGTCAGCGAGCCATTCGTGCACAACCCAAAGGGAGTGCACTGCGCCGTCTCATCCGTTTCCAAGGCCCAGTCGTCCGCAGAAAGATGGCAGTGCTTGCAGCCGCGGCACTTGCAGTAGCGGCACTGGCCGAGTTTGCTCTCATCACACCAGTCCTCGCAGTCCTCGGTCGCCTTGTCGCCTCGGTTCTGGTAGATGGAGCTGCATGCTTGCCCAATGAAGCTCGAGCGCCGCTCCTGCCTATGCAGCACTCGATTCCTCCTCAGCTCTCTCGCCGCCTCTGAGAGTGGCGCCCGATGGCGGCCCTTACCCTTCCCTCGTGTATGCTCTCCACTGAACTTGCCACGGCCCATGCCCATATTAGGCAACTGACGGCCCATGCCACCACCCTTGCCGCCGCCGCCCTTGCCGCCGCCGCCCTTGCTCTTGCCTTGGCCCTTGCCATGACCGGCCTGTTCACTGTGATTGTGGCCGGTGGCGTTCAAGCGTCTCCTGACCGCCGCCTCTGCTAGCCATGAGGCACTTTTGGCCGGGCTCTCTCCCGTGCTGACTATGACGGAACTGACGGAGCTGACGGAGCTGACGGAACTGACGGAGCTGCTCTCTCCCGTGCTGACAATGTGGGTCTGGGCCAATCGGCCAGTAGGGAATCCACGGCCGGCGCTCGCGATGGCGCTCAATCGGCCAGTAGGGAATCCATGGCCGGTAGGGAATCCATGGCCGGCGCTCGCGATGGCGCTCAATCGGCCAGTAGGGAATCCACGGCCGGCGCTCGCGATGGCGCTCAATCGGCCAGTAGGGAATCCATGGCCGGTAGGGAATCCATGGCCGGTGCTCGCGATGGCGCTCGCGGGGATGCTGCCCGAAGGACCGTCCTCGTGATGTTGGAAGGTAATCAGTGACTCGTCCAACAACCCAGGCCGTGCGTGGGGGTCGCCGAGGGCTGCGGCGTCTGAAGTGGGGCATGGCCAGAGCTGCGCGAGCGCCTGATCGGGCAGCCGCGGCGCACGCGAGGGGCCGACGCGTAGGCAGTAGTGCGCGCTAGCCTCTGTCGCCACGCTCGCGCCCACAACTTTTGGCACTGTGATCCTCAACTGCCCACCCAGGCCGCTCGGGAAGCTTTCATTCCGCCATACCATCCACCAATGGGCGCCCTCCGCCGGTCGATGCGTCACGGAGCACTTGACTAGCTGCACCGGCATGCCCCACAGAGCCTCCCGCAGCGCCTGCGCCCGCGCAGCACGCGACACAGCTGTTGTTGCGGCGGCGGCCGATGGGATTGCCGCGCTGACGGAACTGACGGGACTGACGGAACTGACGGAACCGGCGGCGGCAGATGGGATTGCCGTGCTGACGGTGCTGACGGTGCTGACGGAACTGACGGAGCCGGCGGCGGCCGATGGGATTGCCGTGCTGACGATGCGTGCCCACTTAGCCGCGTCCTGGTGCATGAGCTCTGCGGCCCGACGCGTAGGATGGAAGTCTTCGACGACGATGCGCGAGCGCGAGCACTCGGTGGAGGCGCCAAGGGCCGCATGCTGCATCGCGTAGGCTGCCTTGCGGATCAACCACTGGCGCAGCTTTGCGGTCTGATAGCGATCGACGACGCGCGAGCCACCACTTGATTCACCTGCCCCAAAGACGTCGCGCGAGCTGCTCGTCGGCTTGCGCGGTCGGCTGAGGCCCACATCGGGAACCTTGGGCGGCTGGCCTAGGGCGCCCAGCAGCGCAATCGACGTAAGCAGCGGTCGGAAAAAGTTGCGCTCGTGCTCGATGTGCACGATCGGGTGCTCGTAGAGCGGCCAGCCGCGCACGTCGAGTCGCAAGCTCCTGACCTGCAGCCCGAGCGTGGCAATGCGCGGACCCCACGCGTGGCTGTGGACGAGCAGCCACTGCAGCACGTGCTGCTCGTAGTCGTGCTCCGTATGGAAGCGGCCGCCGGGTAAGTGCCACCACAGGCGCAACAGACGCTGGGTCGCCGGCGTGTTGCGCCAAAAGTGCACGCCGCCATTGGGTCCAAAGCTATTGGGACGGTCGGATGCAAAGGCAGCATCCCACGTCGCACTCGCGTTGCCTGCAAATGCTCTGAGGACGCGTGGCAGAGACACTGATGCGTTTTGAAAGAAAGCATCACTGTCAAAGAATGCAACGAGCTCATAGCCGCGCGCCAGCGCCTCTGCAACCGCAATCAACTTGCAATAGCTTGGATGTCGCTCGCCGAGCAGCAGATGATGGCACACAGTACCGCGCATGCGCAAGTACAGCAAGTCCAGTCCATGCCTGCACGCGTACCGTCGATTGATCTCGAAGGCAAATTGCGCGTACGATGGCCATGCTGTGGTAGCCGGGCGAGTGTCCATCATGACGATCGCAATCGTGGATGCCATCTTCTCGGCCGCCTGGGTGCACAGCCGCAGTGAAGAAATAACGGTTAAAAAACTACCTAGAAAGCATGCAAGCAGCAGCTCTCCGGCCACTCTATCCTACCCTGCAGGCTACCGGGGTACTCGGTTGCGCTTGTGTTTGTTTCGACGAATTACAGTACCAGGATCGGGTATCCCGGGGGGAGCCAGACACTTTCGATGGGCCGAGGCACGGCTCCCACTCAGCGCAGCAGGCGCGTCCTCGCGGGCTTTCGTGCCAGCTTATGTTGTATGATAATTCAGGTCAGTCGTTGTCTTGGAGCATGGAGGTCGTGTGGTCGTCCTCTCGTCGCGGTGTGGGCTGTGGCGAGATATGCCTGGCGCAAGTTCTGAGGAAGAGCGCGCGGTGGGTGACGGAGTTTTTTAGAGTTTTTGCGGCGCCCTGCGAGTCATTCTGATTCCGGTTGTGCCTCTCGATCTCGCCCGCCTGCGCCTCTCGCCGGGGCCCGGCGCGGGGCGGGGCCACACGCGCACGTCAACACCGCGTGTGAGCACTGTCATGCCGCACACCAGTGCCGGGTCCAATGCAGACGCCCCGGTGCAACTCCTGGATCCCGGGGGCGTGCCCCCAAATCGAAAAACATAAACAGCCCGCTTAGGCGTGGCACTCGGCTTTGGGGTAATGGTATGGGGAGGCGCCCTTCATTCTGCTGAGCGATCCGCATGCTATCCAGAATCCACATCCCCCGGGCCCCCAGCATGTCCCCCCATCCCTTCGGCTTCGCATGGGCCGTCATTCTCCCAGCTGCTGGGGGCTCTTCATCAGGTCTTCATGCACCCTGGCCTCGTACTTCATACTTCTTCGGGATGTGTTCATGGTATCAGTCGAGGTCGAGGACGACATGATTGTGAAACACGGGTTTGCCATCGGCCCCGAACACGGGAGTCGTCGTGGGGATTGTGTTGATGATGATGGGTTTGCCATCGACCCCGAACACGGGACTCGTCGTGGGGATTGTGTTGATGATGGGGGCCTGTGATGGAGCTGCGGGAGTCGTCGCGGGCATATTGACTGCGACGACGGGGGACTGTGATGATGGCTGCGCCGCGGAAATGAAGGCTTCGTTCATCCCCAAGTCGTAAGTCGGCGCAGAAATCAGTTGGCCCCCACGCTCGGTCATCCGGGTGCGCTTGCGGCGCCAGCACACAAATCCAAGGATGGCGACGCCGAGGACGCCGAGGACGCTGACGAGGACGCTGACGTCGATGGTAATGCCGGCGCCGACGGAGAGAGGCGGCGGCGGTCGCGGCGGCGGTCGCGGCGGCGGTCGCGGCGGCGGTCGCGGCGGCGGTGGCGGTGGCATGCATGCATCAGGAAAGAGGCGGTTTGTAGCTTGCGTTGTTCTCGACTTCATGGACACCACTCCATTCTTCTCGACGGTGTAGTCGAATGTAACTTCCGATGCAGGAATAGCATAGCAGGAGCTGTCCCCCGAGACCGTGGGCGTTCCGATGGGGATCTGTGTCACTTGGCTCCCCGAGTAGGAGTAACGACCGCTGCCGCAGGCGTCACAGTATTTGCGCGAGCCGTCAAAGGTTAAGTGCAAATTGGACGTCCACGATGAACCTCCCTTAGCGACGGTAAGGCCGCAGGTAACCGAAGAGCAGGTGATCATGCCTTTCAAGATGTAGGGAGTGCACGAGCAGGGAGTGATGTTATAGCAATTATCCGGGATGGCGCCCGTGGCGACAGAGACGCGTGTCAATAGGGCAACGAAGGGCAGCATCGCCGTCGTAAAAAAGACGCGAATCCCTAGGTCGTAACTCACGGCCATGGTGTGAATGTGTGTGCGTGAATGTGAATGTGTGTCTGTGTGAAATAAAACAGGACCCACAGTACAGCGGCGCTCATGCAGGCGCGTCCCCGGGGGCGCGCTTACATGACTACTGGCAATAGGCCAGCAAGCGGGGGCCGGGGCGCCGACAACGGACAACGGAAAAACTCACAGACACATGAGAAGCGCGACCACGGCGTCTCTCATCCCCTTGCTGACTGGGGGGGCTCGTCACGCGAAGTCTGACATGTCGCCCGTGATCGCCCTCACGAGCTTGGCAGTGTCCGCAGCAATCGACGGGTCCTCGAGCTCAAAGGCCTTGATCTGGTACATGGCCTCCATCAGGCCTTCCGGCTTGAAGCCATACTCTCTGAGCGGCACTGCCATCATCTCCTGCACCGCCGGATAGATCTTGAACATGCGCATCATCATCCTCGACTCGGGCGGCGCGGACTCGCACTCGGCGACCAGCGCCGTGAGCTTCGCCTTGTTGTCGGGCTGCGTGCAGGTCGCGAGCACCTACCCGGGCAGCGTGCACCATGGCAATGAGATGTCATCAAAGGCAATCAGATGTCATTAAGAGCCTCACAGCCCCCACTTCAACCGGCAGCGCGCGTGACACCGATGCATCAGATGCACTCAATGGCGCTCCATAGCAATCAGATGCACTCAATGGCGCTCCATAGCAATCAGATGCACTCAATGGCGCTCCATAGCAATCAGATGCACTCAATGGCGCTCCATAGCAATCAGATGCACTCAATGGCGCTCCATAGCAATCAGATGCACTCAATGGCGCTCCATCGCAATCAGATGCACTCAATGGCGCTCCATAGCAATCAGATGCACTCAATGGCGCTCCATAGCAATCAGATGCACTCAATGGCGCTCCATCGCAATCGACCGCACTCCATCGGAATCGAACCATCGATCACAATCAGAGGTCATCAAAGGCAATCAGTAGTCATCAAAGGCACCTTGTCGAGCAGCGTGCGTCCCGTCCTCACTGTGAGCGCGGGCGGCCCCGGAGCTGATGACGTGTCCCATCCGGTGGGGGACGTGAAGCTGTACGCGGTGCCCGCGTGCGTGTGGTTCGCGATCTGTATGCTCGTGCAGCAGCTGCACCAGAAGCCGCAGCAGCAGTCTTCGCATGCGTTGGTGCCCGGGAGTGGATGCCCGTCAACGCCCCGGGCGTTGGTGCAGCACCCCATCGGGTCGGTGACGCAACATTCGGCGGGGATTCCGTCAACTTCGCGCACCTTGGATCGCGTGGTGCACACGAGGTACGTGATGAGGCTCAGGTTGGCAATCCCGACAAGTTCCACGAGCGTCAGGTGGATGATCCCTACCTCGAAGATCTCCAAGTTGAAGATCGAAATGTGAAAGATATCGCAGATCGGTCCGAGGATGTTGAATACGACATGAGCAGACCACAAGCTCCACAAGATGATGGACCATTTCAGGCAAGAGCCTGCCTCGCCAAAGACGCGTTGCCACATCTGCGGGATGAAGATGCAATAGCAGCACCAGCCCGCGACGCAAGTGCAGCACGACCGGCAGCAATCGCACAGGCCTGCTCGCCATCTCTTGTGAGGCACGCCATCGACGGCATAGTAGGCGGGCGAGCCCGGTGCAGCCGGTGTCGCGGCCACTGGAATGAGTGGTGTATTCTCCTTCATGGCGCGCCTATGCGCAGCGCATGGGCAGGGGTTTGGCCTCTCATGGAGCCTATTTAGGTGCCTAGAAACATGTCAATAGATTGCCTTTTTTGGAGTAAGGTTCTGTTGTGGGTTATTGCTCAGAAGCTGCGCCCCCCTTGTCGTCTGCCTTGTGCCCGCACTTGTACAGAGACTTTTCGACTGTTTCAGACGTTCCGATTCAGGCAATTTCGTCAAAAACGAAACGAAATTAAAGGTGTCGTTGATGAAGAATCCTTCTTTGTGCTTCGGAAAACAGTGTCGGCTTCATCATTCATCGCCCGGGTGGATGCAGTCGCCCCGCAGCGTGATCATGACCCCCGAAAGCACGCGGGAGAGTCCGCCAGTGAAGCGACAGCTCTTCCTTCTCACTGCCGCGCTGAACAGCTCGTGGGACTTGACCCCCTCTCAAACCGAGGCGATGTGGGTTCACGCTGAAGCCCTGCAGAAGCAGAGTGAAGATGCTGTAGACGGCAAGCGGGTGACCAGGCGAAGATTCGCGGGCGTGCTCGCGCTCCTTGCCTGCATCACGATCGTGGCGCTTGTCGGCAGACCTCGCGATTCACTCTTGCCCATCGATTCGTCTCCAGTGGCACACCAAACGTCGGCTGCGCGGATTGATTCCAACAAGAAGCGCGACGAGGCCAGCGACGCTACAATGCAGCTGCGGCGCAAGATGGCCAGGATGGATCAGAAGATTCGCGAGGAGAAGGCGAGGTTGAAGGCGGAGAGCGAGCCAGCGGAAGAGGCCCAACCTCAGCTGCCGTCTGGATCCATCACGCGGCGCTCGAAGCCCATGGCGGCGGTGGCAAAGGCTACGCGCGTGGCCGTTCCGCTCATGGCGTCAGTGACAGTCCTTTGCCAAGCGCTCCTCCCCACCCTCATCCTGGTGCCTTCTTCGCAGTCCGTACTCGTACCGCTCGTGGCAGCGGCGCTCACGCGGGCGGCGACGGTCGGTCTGGGCGTGCGCGTGATCACTCACGGAAAGCTCGGCACCGTCTGGCACACCCTCGCCTCCACGCCACTCCTCACGCCACAGCTCTTCATCGCCAACGTCGTCGCCACGTGGAGCCGTCAACGGTTCAAGTCGACGACGAGATGGATCGAGCAGCGGCCGCACGCGCTGAGGCGGTGGATCGACCGTCAAGCTTCGAGGCTTGTGCCGGTCGTCGTTCGGCACCACGTGTGAGCAGCGCTTGCATGCTTGAGCTATGGCACGCGGGCGCATACAGGGGAACGGCTGAGCTTGACGACGAAAAGCACATCTCGCGTCGCGTGCGTGGTAGATTCTGATAGCCAGATTCACCGAACTTGAGTGGACGCTTGAGTGGAACACATTTAGAACATAGAATTCGTGTGCGGGCCGCGCCGGCCGCGCATACGAAAAAAGTTCTCGAAGATACGAAACATCGTCGGATGAATGTGATTGCGGCGATCCGGCGGATCATAATCATGATCATAATATTGCGTACGTACGGGTACGCTCCGTTCTTCTCGGTTCAGCGATCTTCTGAGCGCGTGGTGATACGCGACGTGGTAAGGGGCTACCCCCTTCCCCCTTCGGCCGGCTTGCGGCTAGCGGCTTCAAACCGGCTAGCGCGTTCCTGGCCGCTGGCGGCCAAATAGAATCCCACCTACTAAACTTGGTTGCATTCAACTTCACACGCCACGGGGGCGGGGGCTGAACCTGGGGGGGGGGTGGCATTATGAGGAGGAGTCCCTTCAACTGGTGGGCTGCGGGTAGGTCTGACCTACCCCCTTACTGGCGGGCCGGGGCGGAGCTCTACGCCCCGCCGCACGGCCCTCGGTCAGCTTGTAACGGCCACCGGTCAGCTTATAACGGCCACCGGTCAGCTTGTAACGGCCACCGGTCAGCTTATAACGGCCCTCGGTCAGCTTATAACGGCCACCGGTCAGCTTGTAACGGCCCTCGGTCAGCTTATAACGGCCATCGGGGGCTGCTGCTGCTGTTGCTGCTGCTGCTGCTGCTGCTGCTCGACCTCTGCCGCCCTCTCCGCGGCCTTGGTGAGCTTGTACCTTTCGTACTCTGCCTCGAGGGCCGCCACTTGCTCCTGGGGTACGCCCTGCGCGGCGGTGAGGGGGCCTACATCCTGCGCTCGATCAGCTTCCATAGTAGGATCCGCTTCCAAATTAGGGAGCCGCTCGACCACGCTCCGGAAGGGGCGCGCGCCGCCGTCGACGCCCGCCACGACGCCCGTGCGCGGCGGCAGCAGCTGCTGCCACCTCTGCTGCCATTCGTGCGGCACCATGCCGCTCGCATTGCCTAGATGGCCCAAGGAGAGAAGGAGCGCGCCCAAGGCACAGAGCTTGGCCGTTGCGGCGATGCGAGATCGCGATCTGGAGGCGCTCGGGGAGCACAGCCCACCGCCTCCGATGGAATGGCCGACCGCCTGCGCCACGGCCGCCTTGGCTGCATCGGCCACGAGCTTGCCCGCGATCATAGAAGACGCTCGATGCAGCACGTCGGCTGGCGCGACCTCCGGAATCTCGCCCGATCTCCGGCGCTTCGGCTCACCACGGCGCTTCGGTTCCGGTCGTTTATTCATCGGGTTGGGGGTCGGGGGGGGGCTCTCTCGTGCACCACACGACAAGGGGCTGCGCCCATGCAGCGCCAAGTCGCCGTAGCCCGAAACGTGCTGCAGATGGGAGTACGACCCGCCGCCGGCGCGCCCGTTGACGCAAGGGCTCCCGCCATCGCATGAGCACGTGCAAGGCGCGTCGTAGTGGGCGCCGAGCGCCTGGAAGGAGCGGCGCGCCGCGGTGGCGGAGAGGCGTTCGCTCGAGGCGCCGCGCCGTAGCGAGCACGAGGAGCATGAGGGCGACGCGTACGACGACGCGCCGTACTGGGCGCCGCACGGCGAGGCGGCGTACGAGGAGGGCGACGGGTTCAAAGGCGAGCACTTGGGCGGCGCGCCGAACGACGGTTGTAATGGGGACGGATGTGCAGTGGAGCCCGCGAAGCCGGCGACGCCGCCGTACGCGGTGGTTGAGGGCGAGGCGGTGGTGGTCGGAGAGGTGGGCACCATCACGGAAGCGGGCACCTGATGAGGGAGGCAATCAAGAGGTCCTCAGATCGATTCAGATCGACTCAGATCGACTCAGAGCGACTCAGAGCCACTCAGAGGAGGCCATCACGGAGGCCATCACGGAGGCCATCACGGAGGTCATCACGGAGGCCGGTACCGCGATGGGTGAGCACCAAGACGAGCAGCCCGGCGAGTCCCTAATTTGGCAAGAGTCCCTCCGTTGGCAGCCCGGCTTCTGGTCCATGAAGAGCGCGCCCGATTTCTTCGTCGCGGCGGAGTACGCGGCGGCCGCGGCGGCCGCGGCGGCCTCGGCCATGGCACGTGCCTCTTCGGCTTCAATGGCAGCCAGCCTCGCCTCCTCCGCCGCAATCGCAGCCTCCTCCGCCTGCACCCAGGCCTCAAACGTCTTCTCCTCCTCCTCCAGCGCCGCGAGCTCCTCGGCCAACGCCGCCGCCTCGTCCCTCGCCGCCGCCGCCGATGACGTGGCCGCTGACGTGGCCGATGACGTGGGCGTTGACGTGGCCGTTGACGTGGCCTGGGCTGTGGCGGCGGTGGCGGCGGCTGGTGACAAACTCCCTGGCCGCCGTCCCACATTCGGGCTATTAAAGAACGCTCGCGCTGCGGCAGGTGCGGGAGCTGCGGCCGCCAGCGCATCCTCATGTTCTGGCGTCTCCGCCGATGTGCCACAGCTCGTCTGGACGAGGCCCGTTGACGAATTTGACGAATCGGCCGCCTGCTGCCGTGAGAGCAGCGTCGGCGTCGCGAGGATGGGACTCGGTGGCCCCTCTGGCTCGGCACTAAATTGGACGATGCCGTCTAAGCTGCCGCGCCCTTCCTGCTGCTGGCCCGCTGCTGCGCCCTCGTCGTCGCCCAAGGATGTGAGCTGCTCGATCTCAAGGTTGCCCGTCGTCGACTGTCGTGAGAGCGCGGCTCGCGACAGCACGGCGGCATACTGGTCGAGATCCAAGCTCGGCTGCCGGTGCAGCGGCCGAGAGGATGCGGCCGGCGCTGCGGCGTGCGACGGCGACCCGAGCTGCTCAACGTCTCTGGCGGGCGACGGTGAGCTGCTCGTGAAAGAGTCGTCAGAGGCCGAGCCCGAGGATCGTCGCAGCCGCAACTGTGCGCCGAGGCGCGGAGTCTTTGGCGAATCCAGCGCCTCCAGCCCGAGCATCGTCTCCGCGAGGTTCCACGGCCTGCACTGCAGGCCCAGCACTGACTGCAGGCCCAGCACGGCCCTGCAGCGCTTCGAAACTTCGGAAAAGGGATCTCGCGAATCACAAACTTATTTTTTTTAGATGCACAAACAAAGTCCTTTTCGAGCTCGCGCATGCTACGTGTCTCGTATGGGGTCAAGTAAGGTGTGTGCATTCTGAGAGGGCAGTAACAGTGCCGTTGCACCGGTTGTCGCGCCGTGTGTATGTATGGACACACGACACAGCTTCGTGTTTCTAACTGTTACCGTACGACCCAAGTCCCAACGACCGTAACGATCACGAAAAATTGCAATTAATTTTCTCTTTTTCCATTCACTCTATTTCCATTCACAAAAGCCACTCCATTCCACACTCTCCATGGGGCCGCCTAGAGCCCTCACATCTCCGCCCTCAAGCCCAGCCTCGAGGGGGGGATACCCTAGGATACCCTATCGAGGGGGGGGATGCCCTAGAAGCACCTTTGAGGAGCTTTGCCTTCGCCCTTGCCTCCTTGGCACGGATCGCCGCTGCAATGGCCGGGTCCATCGATTTTGCCTTCGCCTCCAACTTTGCCTCCGCATTCGCCCCCACCCTCGCCTCCACCCTCGCCTCCTCCCTCGCCTCCGCCGAACCCGCTGCCCCCGCCGCCGTTGTTGCTTGTGCCATGAACTGTGGAAGCATCCGACTCCAGATCCCTGCGTCTGACTTGCCACTGCTCGTGCTCGTCGGTGGCGCGGCATGTATCGCTGCATGCATCGCTGCATGCATCCCCGCGCTGCCACTGCTCGTCGGGGGCGCCCTCGACAGCGCCTTCGCCCTCGCCCTCGCCTCCTTCTCACTGATCGCCCTCGCCTCCTTCTCACTGATCGCGGCTCCACCAAACGCGGCTCCACTCGTAGACGCATCCCTAGCCGCCTCCACCTTCGCCATCACCTTCACCTTCTTGGCAAGGCTCGCTGCCGCAAAGTCTGTCGCCCGTGCTGCGGGTGACCTTGCGTTCGCTCCCTTCGGCGGCCTCGCCGCCGCCGCCGCCGCCGCCGCCGCCGCCGCCGCCGCCGCCGCCGCCGCCGCATTGGCCTTCGCCGAGCAATCCGCGGGCGGCACGACCTTTGTTGACTGGTTTCGCCCGATGATGTAATAGACAGGGTTGTAGGCAAACGCGGAGTCCGGGCCTGCATTCGCCTCCGGTGCGAAGGCGCGCACCTCGGCCAACGGTATGCCATACCGGTACGCGGATGGCCGAGCTGTCGAGCGCAGCGGCATCGTTGCCAAATTAGGAGGCTTCATGCCGGGGTGAAGGTCCAGCCACTGACGTAAGGTGGACGCGGGGGCGCCGCCCTTGATGTCGGCAACGATCGTGTGCATGTTCTCGCCTTGCCGGCTCGCAATATTTCGGACGATGTCCACGAAGTCGATTTCGAGCCGCCTCGGCACATAGATGATCAGATCAGACCACATGTGCGTGCAGCGCGTCGTGTTCGTCTTTCGGTGGACCGAGCGGAACGGCAGCATGAGCTTGCCGTCCTCGTCGGGCGGCGGTGGAAGCGGCAGCGGCTTACGAAACACAAGGTCCGCGCGAGTGATGAACAACGCGGAGCGCGATCTCCACTCCGCCGGCCCAGTCTGATTCGCCCAAACGAGGGTGGCTACCAGGGTCTCAGTCTGAGTACGATGGCGATACGTCTCCCTGATGCGCTCCTCAATAATTGCAGCGCGGAGCCCGCTTGCGCTCTTCGCTCGCTGCCAAGCGCTGTGCAGGTGAGAGGGCATCACCACGTCGATGGCGAGGCCAACTCGCCATCCGAGGGTGCGTGCGGGCGCGATGACATTTTGCTGGAGAGACCGCAGTGCCTGGATCTGCTCATCGGGCGACGAGCTGACTCGTAGGGGCGCGCTCGGGTCTTGCGAGGCTCGTCCGCCACCGCGGAAGGCCAACCCGCGGATCACGATCAAGAGGATGTTCTGCATGAGTACCCCTTGTTGCATTCGACGGATCGCCTCCGTCGCGTGAACGTAAAAAGGTCGTTTCACACCCCAAACACGTTCCGTTCACACCATCGAGGGTCCTAAAAAAAGGGACCCTGCTCACCCGCGCCATGTAAACCCTACACACCCCACACGCCCCCCACACTGTCACCAGGGCGGGCGTGGCCATCACTTCTTGCCCTTCCCCTTGTTCCGTACCTTGATGGTGATGGGCGCAAAGTCGCAGTCGGGACGCCCACAAGCCGTGCAGTACTTGACGAGCGACGTCGACTCGGTCGCAGGGATTGCGTCCGAACGCTCCTTGGCACGCCGCGCACGCTCCTTCGCCTCGCGCAGCTTCGTCAACTGCTGCACGTTCGAGCCCTGCTTCTTGAGCATCTCGCCCACGCCGGCGTCGTCGACCCCGTACTTCTGCTTGAGGAAGTCTTTCGTTCCCTGCGGCCAGTCGCGCTTCCCGGTCATCATCTGCTCAATGTCGTCGAGCTCGCCATGCCAGCCTGAGCCCATCATCGCGTCGCTCACCCACAGGTCCTCGCCGTCGCCCTTCGCCTCCTCGTCCCCATCGCCCGCCTCCTCGCCGCCGCCCTTTTTCTCGCGCACGGTGCGTGTGAGGACGTTCGTGGTGGTGCGCACCACGGGCGCTCTCTCGTACATCTGATCCATCGGGGTCGGCTCATGCAACGGACGCTCCTCCTCGTCGACCTCGTTGCATAAGTCACCCGACGACAGCCCGTCGTCGCCGCCGCCGCCGCTGCGACCGCCGCCGCTGCGACCGCCGCCGCTGCCGCTGCCGCTCGTCGAAGGTTCGTCAATCTCTTCAATCATCGAAGGTCCGTCAATCTCTTCAATGATCGCGCCGCCACCAGTCGAGCCAGCGGCCGGCGCGAGGTTCAACCACCCACCGCTGCTGCCGTTACCGCCAGTCGTGCGGCCGTAAGACGGTGGGTGCGAGCCACCGCCTCTGCCGCCGCCGCCACCATCGGCCGGTGGCCAGACGGGCGGCGGCTGACTGGCCGCGCCCACACCCTTGCTCCCGGCGTGCTTCTTGACCATCGCCCGCAGGCCTTCTTCATCAGCGCCTATCAGCTCGTCCACCTTGACCTTCTTGACGAACGCCTGGAAGGTGGGCATGGCCCGCACGCCGCACGCGCGCGCCGTCTCCTGGTTCTCGTCCACGTCGACCTTGATGAAGCACGCGTGCGGGAACTCGAGGGCGAGGGCTTCAAAAGTGGGGACGATTCTCTGGGACGGTTCGCACCACGTCGCTGTGAAGTCGACAAAGGTGGTGGTCGACGAGGCGGCGCTCTGTGCGAGGACGGCGTCGTATTCCGCCTTGGTGGCGGGCTGGCGTATGGGTGGCGAGCGCTGGCTCAGCGTCGGCTTCTGTGAAGCTGATCTCTCCTCCGCCGCCGCCCACTCGTCCGCAGTTTCGTCAAAGGGCGCGAGATCACGCACGGCGGCGTACAGATCGGCCACCTCGTACACGCCGAGCAGCTTGGACGTCGGTTTGGCGGCGGCGCCGCCGCCCGCCGCCGCTGCCGCCGCCTTCACCTCCTTCATGCGCCGCGTCGCGCGCTTCTTGTACATGGTCGCGACGAGCGTGCCGACCGTGCGGCCGCACGCCCAAGCTGGCCCGAGGCCGCGCATTAGCTGTCGCATGCAAGGCTCGAGGGCGGCCGCCGCGTCGGGCGAGAGGCTGAGCTTCTCCTTGGCGACCATCGAGCTCGTCACCTGGGTGAGGGAGAGGGGGAGAGGGGGAGGGGGGATGGGGAGGGGGTTAGGCATGGGGTCAGGTTCGTCAGCCGTGGGTTAGGCATGGGGTCAGGTTCGGGTTCGGGCTTGCCCGTCACCTTGGCCGCAAGGCTCGCTGACCACACGGGGAAGTGGAGTGTCTTCGAGAAGCACGAGGCGAGCGTCGCGCTCGCGCCAAAGAGTTTGCCTGATGAGGGGGGCAATCGGCATGCACTTTTTCAGCGATGCACACTCAGCGATGCACTCAGCATGCAATCAGGTTGTCGCGTTCGCGCCAAAAAGGCTTGCCGATCTCGTCCTTGGTGCCAGCGACGATGACGACAAGCTTGCCTCGGTACTCTTCAGATAAGACGAGCTGCGACAGCGTGTCGCATACCTCCTTGTTGTACGATGCGCCGGCGCCGGCCCCCGATTCGGGCGCCATCCCGCCCGCATCGTCAATGAAGAGCACGCCCCCCAGCGCACTCTTGACGATCTCGGTCACCTGATGAGGGAGGCAATCAGCATGCACTCGGAGGCCATCAGCAATGCACTCAGAGATGCACTCAGCGAGGCAGTCAGAGGCCGAGCACTCTGAGGACGCTCGTTCACCTTGGCCTGCGTGCCGCCCAAGTACCGATCCTGCATCGTGCGCCCGCTCATCTTGACCACATTGTCGCTCGGGAGCAGCCCCACGTTCTTGAGGATGGACCCGAATCGGCAGGCGAGCGTCGCCTTACCCACGCCGGGCGCGCCGCAGAAGGCGAGGTGGCCGAGCATGCCGCGAGCGTCGCGCTCCTCCTGATGAGGGAGGCAATCAGATGCCATCAGAGGCCATCAGAGGCCATTCGAGGCCATCATAGAAGCCATTAGAGGCCACTAGAGGCAAATTAGACACAAGCAGACGCAGCAATCGCACGCAGACGCAAGCGGACGTACCTCCTTGGCAAGGCTGAGGCTCGCCTCGAGCTCATCAAAGTACTCGTGGATGAAATCGACGTCGACCAGGTCGTCGAGCGCCACGCGCACCTGTGGGGAAGGGGTGGAGGCGCCGCGGTGAGCACTTGCATGCCGATCCGAGTCGGTCGAGCCGCCACGTGGCGCACCTTGGAAAAGTCGGCCGGGTTCTTGTCAAAGTCCTCAGGCAGCAGCAGCGACTGGTTGACGCGCGTGCCGCCAGGGGGGGCTTCGCCGAGGTCCGCGGCGGCGCGCTCGGCGGCGAGGGTCTTCGTGAGGCGCGATTGCATCCGTTCTTTGGCGCGGGTGAGGGCGTTGTCGACCGAGCCCGCGTTGCCAAAGTTGGGCTTCATGCGCTCGCGAGCGATGATGGCGACGGCGTCCTCGGCGGTGGGCAGCGTGATCGAGAGACCGGCCGAACGAACCTGTGGGGAAGGGGTAGGCGCGCCGTGGTAAGCACTTCGCCCTTGATGTGTACGAGCGCGCCATGGTGAGCACTTGCATGCGCACCTTCTCCCTCAGGATGTGAACGAGCTGCGGGTCAGTGTAGTCGGCGAAGAGGAAGGCGTCCTCGGGCCGAAAGCGCCTCGCGAGCCCCGGGTTGGCATCGCGCAGCAGCGCGTTCACGTCGTCCTCGTAGCCGCACATGATGATCGCGATGTCCTCCCCGGGGGTACCTTGCACCTGATGAGGGGCGTCATCGGATGGCAATCAGAGGCGATCAGATGGCAATCCGTTCGTCATCAGATGGTCCTCAGATGGCAATCAGGGTACCTTTTGCACAATGGTATCGACGACATTCGCGCAAAAGGAGTTGGACGAGCGCTTCGGGTTGAGGCCGTAGCACTCGTCGATCAGCAGTACCTGGTGAGCATCGTGGTGAGAGGGCGTCGTGGTGAGCATTTGCATGCGCTCGGCCTGTTCGCGCCGTGATGAGCATTTGCATGCGCTCGGCCTGTTCGCGCCGTGGTGAGCATTTGCATGCGCTCGGTCTGTTCGAGTCGTCGATGAGCCGCACCTTGCCTCGGCAAGCTTCGAGAAGCTCGACCGTCTTGCGCTCGCTCTCACCGACCGCAGAGCCCAAAAAGTCCGAGGGTCCCTTGACGACCACCTGATGAGGGAAGCCATCAAGGGAGGTCATCAGGGAGGTCATCAGGGAGGTCATCAGGGAGGTCATCAGGGAGGTCATCAGGGAGGTCATCAGGGAGGTCATCAAGGAGATCGCACCTCGCCGTTCGAGAGGAAGCCGAAACGCTTGAGGAGTCGCCCAAAGAGCTGTGGAAGGAGGGCCAAGCGCCGCGGTGAGCACTTGCATGCACGGTAGGGGTCCTGGGTTGAGCGCTCCGCGTACCTTGGCGACGGTCGTCTTGCCAGTGCCGGGCTTGCCGTAGAAGATCCGATGGAGAGGGACATAGAGAGGCTTCTCGCCTCGAGCCTCGCGCTCCCAGTTGCCCAGCTGGAGGTGCATCAGCTCGCGCACCTGATGAGGGATGCAATCATATGCAATCAGATGCAATCAAGGGGTGCAATCAAGCTGGAGGTGCATGAGCTCGCGCACCTTGGCCTTCACCTCGTCGAGGCCGGTGAGTGTCTCTAGCTCCTTGAGCTCAGGCGAGTTGTCGAGCACCGGCTTGGCACCCTGATGAGGGGCGCAATCAAGAGGCGTCCTCAGAGTTCATCAGAGTGCTCATCAGTGGGATCATCAGCGCTCATCAGCAGGATCATTAGTGCTCATCAGTGGTATCATCAGTGCTCATCAGTGGCCTCCGTACCAGCGCATCCTCCCGCGAGATGGTCGTCGCCATCTCAGCGCTCGGCGTCTCGCCTCCGTCGATGAGCATCGAGAGGCGCTCCTCTTGTCGCTTGATAGCTTGCTCGATCTGATTGCGCACCTGATGAGGCAGCCAATCAGCATGCACTCAGCCACGCAGCATTACGAGGTTGAGAATCTGGTGGCAATCAAGGGGTGCAATCAAGGGGTGCAATCAAGAGGCGTCATCAGAGGTCATCAGAGGTTGAGGATCTGGCGGCGGCGCACCGCGCGCGCGTTGCCAAAGCCGCGCTGCCCCACGCCGTAGGCGAGGCGTGAGGCGACGATCGACGCGACCGACGGGCTTGCCTGATGAGGGGGGCAATCAGCATGCACTTTTTCAGCGATGCACACTCAGCGATGCACGCAGCATGCAATCAGGTTGTCGCGTTCGCGCCAAAAGAGCTTGCCGACTCGACGACCATCTTGCGGTCGCTCATCATCTTGTGATAGATGGCGCGCAGCTCGGGCTCGAGATAGTCCTCGAAGACCCACCTGATGAGGGGCGTAATCGGAGGTCATCAGTGGCAATCAGCTGGCAGGTAGCATGCACTCAGAGGCGCACTCACGTGTTTGGGAAGCGCGACGCGAGCCCCGGGTTGAACGAGAGTAACGTCTCGACTTCATCACGGTAGCCCGCAAGCACAACCGAGCACTCGCCACGCTTATCCTCCGCAAAGGTGAGCAGCAGGTTCATGATGTCGGCGCCGTCCTTGTTGTTCTTCGGGTCGAGCTGGTACACCTCGTCAATGAAGAGCACGCCGCCGTCGACCTGCTCGAGCATCTTCTTGAACTCGTCCGCGCCGTCCCGGAGCAGATTACCGCCGGTGGTGCTCCGTATTTCGGAGCTCGAGCGCAGCTTGAAGTCGTGCAGGATCTTGGCCATCAGACGCGACACCTCCGTCTTGCCCGTACCTGATGATAGAGGCCGTCAGGCGTCATTAGAGGCGTCATTAGAGGCAATCAGAGAGGCCACCAGGGGCCATCATTAGAGGCCATCAAGGGCAATCAGAGGCCATCAGACGTGCCCGGGTTGCCGATGAAGACAAAGTGGCGGTTCACGTCGGCGGTAGCGTCCGCCGGCTTCAGGCTTGCAAGCTCGACGGAGTACGCGACGTTGAGCGCGTCGCGCTTGATGCGCTCGAGGCCGACCATCGCCATCAACTTGTCCATCGCGCTCGACTTAATCTCGGGGTGCTTGAGCTTGTACCTGATGAGGGAGGCCATCAGCCATCCTCAGAGGCCATCAGAGGCCATCAGAGGCCATCAGAGGCCATCAGAGGCCATCAGAGGCCATCAGTGGTCATCAGAGGCCATCAGAGGCCATCAGAGGTCATCAGAGGTCATCAGAGGCCATCAGAGGCCATCAGAGGCCATCAGAGGCCATCAGAGATCATCAGACGTACCGCTCCCACTGCGCCTTCGCCAGCGACGCGGATGCCGATTCGAGCGGATCGTCGTCGTCGTTCTCCATCAGCTTCTCGACCGTATCCTTATTTGGGTCGAGCCAGAGCGCCGCCTCTGCCTCGAAGAGGGCGAACGTGCGCAGGTACAGCGATGCACGCAGTCGGTGCTCCTTGGCGGGCTTGAGCAGCTTGTGCGCGAGATAGCACCCGTAGAGTACGACGGGGTCGAAGGCGGCCTGCGGCATCGGCGTCTCGAAGGTGCGCAGGTACACCTCGATGCGTCGACGCGGCTCGACTGGGTCCCAGCCCTGAGGAAGGAGGCCATCAGGCGTCATCAGGCGTCATGACAGCTCATCGATCGACATCAGAGCTCATCAGAGCTCATCCGGCTCATCAGTGGCAATCAAGGTACCTCCTTGAGCTGCGAGAGTGCGGAGTAGATTTGGCAATCAGTGGCAATCAGTGGCCATCAGTGGCAATCAAGGTACCTCCTTGAGCTGCGAGAGTGCGGAGTAGATCTGGCCGCGCGGATCCGCCGTCTGGTCGCAGAGCTCGTACCTGATGAGGGAGGCAATCAGAAGGGTCATGGCATGGTACACGGCGGCAATCAGAGGATCCTCCGCGGCAATCAGAGGCAATCAGAGGCAATCAGACGTACGCCTTCTGGTACTCCTTGCGCAGTAGATGGCACACGCCCTGGCGCAGCTGCGCGTCGGCGCTCTTGAACTTGTCGTCGATCCGAGACGTCGCGTCCGCACCAAACGAGGCCTCGAGGGCGGTGTACATGGCGCGCAACGCGATGGGCGGCAGCAGTCGCGCCGCCTCGAGCGTTGGGCGCATGGCGCGCGCGCGGGCTGCTCGCGGCAACGGCTGTGCCTCGCCCTCGGACGACGGCGTAACCACCAAGGGCGGCCGGAGGTCAGAGGTCGAGGCGGGAGGGGCGGTGGCCTCCGCCCCCGCCCCCGCCGATGCCGCCGCCGCCGCCGCCGACCCCGCCGCCGCCAATGACGACGACGACGCGGACGATGGCATCGGTGCAGACGCATTCTTAGCGGCTGCGGGCGTGCGCTCCATGAGGAGAGAATCGAGCTCATCGACGGCCGCACGGCGCTCGGCAGAGGCGGCTGCCTCGGCCGCCCGCTCAGCCGCCTGCTGCTCCTTTTGCAGCCGTGCGGCGGCTAGGCGCGCATTGACGACGTCGAGTGCCTCGACGAGCACCTGATGAGGGGTGCCATCACGAGGTGTCATCAGAGGTCATCAGAGGTCATCAGAGGTCATCAGGGGTCATCAGAGGGCCGTGTAGATCGGTCCGAGCGCCGTAACGAGCACCATGTCACCGCTGACCGGTGTGAAGTGCTTCACGTGGAGCTCCGTCGCCAAATGATACACCTTCTCACCGACGCCATCGGCCACATGCCCGCCGGAGCGCCCGGCAAGATCGATAGCCTTCAGAATGCGCGTGGGCAGCCCTGATGAGGAAGGTCATTAGAGGTCATAGAAGCCAAATGAGAGGCAAGTAGAGGTCATGAGAGGCGAACAGCTTGCGTACCGCACCCCTCCGCCTCGGCTTGGAATCAGAGGTCATCAGAGGCACTCATATGTCATCGGAGGCAATCAGCGTACCGCACCCCTCCGCCTCGGCTTGGAATCAGAGGTCATCAGTGGCACTCATATGTCATCGGAGGCAATCAGCGTACCGCACTCCTCCGCCTCGGCTTGGAATCGCTGCCCTCGCTCACCACTGGCCGAGAGGAGTTTGAGGAGGCCTTTGAGTGCGATGAGCAGCGTAGGCATCACGTACGCCATGTCGGAGCTCGAGCCTTCGCCCTCGCCGCTCACCCCGCCGCTCACCTGAGGAGGGAGGCCATCAAGGCAGCTGATGAGGGCGGCCATCAAGGCAGCTGAGGAGGGAGACCATCAAGGCAGCTGATGAGGGAGGCCATCAAGGCAGCTGAGGAGGGAGGCCATCAAGGCAGCTCACTGAGATCATCCTTGCAAAGAGTTCGACCGGCTTGATCTTATTGATTGCCGAGAGCATGAGCAGGCCCATCGGCAGCAACCCCTGCTTGCCCTTCACCTCGACCTGCACCTGCGTCTTGTCATCGCTCAATTTCGTCACCTTCCCAATGTCGGAGGCAGACTCAAACGGCGCGAGCACCGTTGGCGCCTTCTCGCCCTGAGGCTTGTCCGAGAGCATGACCTTGTCGCCGACCTTGATCGACTTGGCCTTATGCGCCTCCTCCCACTTGGTAAGAGACAGGCACAGGCTCTCAACCTCTCCGTCTCCCGCGCAATTCTCGAGCGCGACCGCGAGAACACCGCCCGCCGCGGCGCGAACCGTCGTCGGACGCGTCTCGTCGATCGAGATCGCGTAGATCGGTCCTGATGAAGGAGACCATCAGGATATTATGATACTACGTACTATGCCATCAGAGGTAATCAATAGGCCATCAATAGGCCATCAATAGGCCATCAATAGGCCATCAAGGGGCCATCAATAGGTCATCAGCACACCGTACACCTCCGGGTCGAAGGCGAGCTCCGCGCGTAATCAAAGGTCATCAGAGGTCATCAAGAGCCCATCAGCGCACCGTACACCTCCGGATCGAAGGCGAGCTCCGCCCGATGCTTCTCAAAATGGCCGAGCGTCCTCGCGAGCAGCACGAGCGCCAGCTTGCACACGGGCTCATCGTCGAGCGCCGCCGCGTCGCAAAAGTGCTTCACGATGCTCCCGTTCTCCTTCATCCGGTTGAGGACCACCGCGCCCGCCGTCTCGCCGCTCGCCGTCGCTGCTGCCGCGGCGGCGGTGTCGCCCGTCGACTCCGGTTCGTCATCCGTATTAGGCAAGCCCATGCCTGTGCCTTCGGCCTCGGTGACCGTGTTGAGCACGTCGAGCAGCTGGAGCAGATGGGCATGTCGCGCCGGCGGCGTCGCCGGATCACCCTGTTTGGCTTTGAGGTACTCGGCATTGCGCTTGGTCGCCTGCTCCACCTGATTAGGGAGGTAATCAGTCGCGCTCAGCTCGCAATCAGGAGACCATCAAGAGGCGACGGCGCACGATCGCCTGCTCCACCTGATGAGCTAGGCAATCATCGTAATCTGAGGCAACCATCGTCATCAGAGGCAATGCACCTCGCTTGGCAGCCACTTGGCCACGTTGTCGCAGAGCGCTTGCACCGGGGCCATGCCACCCAGCGTCATCGCCTTGATCAGGTCGAGCACCACATCGCGTAGCGCCGCCTCGAGCGCCTCCATATTCTTGTCGCGTAGGGGCTCGTCCGTCGCCGCGAGGAGGAGCATCACGATGTCGGAGACGACCTCTTGCTCGAGGAAGGCGCCAAGGGCGGTCGCCTGCTCGGCCGTGGCGGCGGCGTCGAGTTGGGCGGCCTGTTTCTTGTCGATGCGTGCGGCGAGCGCATGCACAAGAGTACCGGCCTCGACGAGGTACCTGAATGAGGGAGGCAATCCGAGGTCATCAGAGACCATCCGAGGCAATTAGAGGTCATCCGAGGCCATCGAGGCCATCCGAGGTCATCCGAGGCAATGGAGGCCATCAGAGGCCACATTGAAGGCCATTAAGAGGGGATTGGAGGCCATCAGAGGTCATTAGAGGTCATGAAGAGGCCATCAGAGGCCATTAAGAGGGCATGAAGAGGGGATTGGAGGTGATTGGAGGCCAGCCGACGTACTGGAGGGTGGCTGGCGAGAGCTTCTTCGTGCCCAGCATCGCCTTCGACTGCAGCGAGCTCGAGAGCGAGGAGGTGCACTGTGGATCGATCTGCAGGGGCGGCCGCAGCGAGGGCGATGCGCGCAGCATCTTAGCGAGCGTTCCGAAGAGACCAGTGAGGTTCCACTTGGGGAGCAGCTCGCAGAGAGGGTCCTTATTCCCTGGATCGAGCGCTTGGCTCATATCGGCCCGTGAGCGTTGCACGCTGCTCTCGCCCCACGTGATGGCGAGCGACAGCACTGGGCCCATCGATTTGGCAGCTCGAAAATCGATGCTCGTCGAGATCATCGAGATCGTCGCGTCGGCGGTGTCGCCGCCGCCGTCGGTGCCGCTCTCGGCGAGGGCACGGCAGATGCGCTCGCCCGCGCTGAAAACCTGCAGCACGCTCATGCCGCGCATGAAGATGTCGGTGAGCGTCTCGGCACGCGCCTTTTCGACCCCCTCAAACGGCGGCTCCGTCAGCAACGAGCGATCCGAGTTCTTCTTCTTCAGCTCATTCTCAATCTTGCGAGCACGTATCGTGCTGAGCAGCGCCGCGCGCTCGTCAAAGAGGACCTCGAAGCTCTGGCGCGCGCCCTCCATGGCCTCCATCAGCTGCTGTATCAGCGTCGCTCCCTCCGCCGAGCGCAAGAAGCGTCCCCACAGCTCGCACACCGAGTCCAGCGTGCTCACGTAGCTCGCAAGCGTCGCGAGTGCCGTGACTGCATGCAGCTGCACCCGCTCCGTGCGCATCGGATGGGAGAGCACCCACGAGATGACGCGCAGCGACGGCACGAGGGTTTCGTCATTGGGCGAGTCATCGGCGTGGAACACGGACTCCATCAGCGCACTCGCTGCCGACAGAGCGAGCTCAAGGACCTGCTGCCGTGGCTCCGAGTGATTGGCACCGGTGGTCGTGCCTGAGCACACAGTGGCACCGGCAGTCGGCGATCAGGGTCAATCAAGCGACGCACCCGAGATCTCTTTGAGCCACGCAATCAATGGCAATCAATGGCAATCAATGGCAATCATTTCCAATCCATGGCAATCAAGGACAATCAAGGCTGATTAATGGACGGCGGCGCACCCGAGATCTCTTTGAGCCACGCCGAGAGACGATTGAAGACGTCACTCTGTCGCACCAGCGAGCGGCCTTGCTTGTACCCTCCCTTCTTAACGCCTCCGGGCAGCGCCTCCTTTCTGAGTGCCTCCGACGCACTGACCATCCCGGCCAGTGCATCCACGAAGCGCGGCGCCGTGACATCGGCAGCGTGCGCCATCGAGGCGACAGTGTGGTTGATCACAAGCTTGAGCGACTGGCCGACGCGCTCGGCGGGCGACGCCGACCGTCGACCAACTGTCCCGAGGAGCGCAGCCGCCTCGACGCGACAGCGTAGGAAGGCGGCGGTTTCGGAGAGGGGCTCGTCCGTAGGCAGGTCCTTGAGTGCGACGACCGAGTGAGCGAGTTGGATCAGTGGCGTGACATCATACGCATCGACATCGAGGTGGGCAAGCACACCGAAGAGGTCGGCGAGCATGCACGCCTCAGGCGCCAGCAGGGGCTTCTCCACTGTCTTCTCTACCGTCTCGAGTGCCTCCGCACCCATCGCAGCAGCAGCGCCAGCAGCCCCCCCTGCAGCCCCGCCGCGCTCTTGGCGCCTCAGGCCATTCACAGTGAACAGGGCGGCCGCAGAGAGCTCGCCCGTCTTCTGCGCGGCCGTCATTCCACTCGTGATCACTTTGATCACCTCCTCCGTGCTCATGCACGACGGGTGGCGGAGCAGCGCGCGCACGAGACGGAGGCCGGCTGGCGTCAGCGCCTCTTGAACAATGCGCGGTGGCGATGGCATGAAAAACCCACCGCCAACAGTTATGTTCGAGGCCGGGGCCGGAGCCGGAGCCGGCGTGAACGAGCCACCAAATGATCTCTTATCTGCGCTAGTGACGCCCCCCGTCGAGAAGAGGAAGATGGAGGCCTCACGAAGCACGCCCATCAGATCGATGCCCTTCGAGAGAGCACTCTGTCGCTCGCTGTGGCTCCAGCTGAGCTGCTCGACGATGAGGCTGAGCAGACGGATCCAGCTGGCATGCCCACCCGCCACCTTGTCGTGTGCACTCAGCGCGTACCGACGTACGTGCTCAAAGTGTTCCTTGTAGCTGAGCAGCTCCACGACGATCTCGGTGTCGGCGAGCGCGAAAAGCAGCTGCGAGGCGCTGTCGAAGATGTCATGGGACGGTGCGCCGATGAGGAAGACGAGCTCCTCGATCGCACCACGTGGCAGCGTGCTCAGCGCCCTCTCGTGCCAGAGGCCGTTGCGCCCCGCGCTTGGTCGTTCAAAGGGCCTCATGGTCCGGCGCATCGCCTCGCACCGCGCGGCGTTGTTAGGCTTCGAGGCGATCTGATCCGTCGTCGCATCGGCCTCGGCCGCACTCAGCCTGCCTTGCGCCACGGCGCGCTCCAAGTGCTGATCGAATTGCGCCTCGAGCGTTTTGAGAGTTTCGTTCACACCGGGGATGCCGATGCGGCATGCCAGGTCGCCGCCCGCCTCCGGCCGCGTCGTGTCGAGCAGGTTCGCGGCCGCCTCCAGGGCGAACGCGAGCGGAGAGCTGCCCTGGGCCGACCCCCGCTCTGAGCGGGCCTGATGCGCACACAGCAGCTGCCCAAGCAGCGCAAAGCAGCTCGCCACACTCTGGCAGCAGAGCTCGCGCGCCTCGTCGTCATCGCTCTCGTCGCCACCGCTCTTGTCGTCAGCTCCATCCGGCCGAAGGTGCGCTCCTCCGGATGCGCGCTCGCCCTTTGTGATGAGGGCCGATTTCCATGCGCGTCTGGTGGAGATGCTTCGCGCCTTCAGGGCTGGAGCGACGCTGCCCTCCTTGTCGGCGCTCACCACTGCGCTCTTGCTGCCCGCTCCGCCCACCGGCTCCTTTTCCTGTGGCTGGGCGAGCGCACAGAGGGCGTGCAGGCAGACCGCGAGTGCGATGACGTCGCCATCGAGCGCAATCCGATCGCACAGCGCGCGCACAAGCACCGTGTGCACGCGCCCCAGGTGTGCGCCGTCGAGCGGCAGGAATTCGAGCACGATCAGCTCGAACAGCGCGCGCAGGATCGCGTCGCCGGCGAACAGCCCGCCGCGCCCAGCACCGCGTCCGACGCTGGACAGTGGCGACGGCGCCTCCAGGCGAAGGACAAGGCCCTCACAGATATCCTGGATCGCCTCGAGCGCCTTGTTCAGAGAAGGGGACAAACCACCTTCGAGCTTGGGTCCGAGCTGCGCCGGCGCGCCTCCGAAAACCCAGTTAGCTGGCGCGGGCGCGCCTCCGAAGAGGCCGCCGCCAGCAGCAGCCGGCGCGCCTCCGAAAAGGCCGGCAGCTGGCGCCGGCATCGACTCCACACATTGCCAGCCGCTCCCCTCCACCACTGGATTCTTCTTGATGGTATAGCCGCTCCCATCTTCCAAGATAAGCCAGCCGTTCACTTCGCCCTTCATCATCAGCGATGCCCCGTCCGTGACGGTCGTGACCACAGACGATTCTAAGCTGGGGCCGCTCCGGATGTTGTAAGTAGTTTCAGTTTGTAGCTTCCAGAGCTTCGGAGATGGATACATCACGGCCGGCTCCGGCGCCGCAGGGGCCGCTGGAGGCTGAACGCCGCTGAATGGCGAGAGTGCGGCACGCGCGGCGGCCGTAACGCACACTCCAGTACATGCCGGGCACAGGTCGTAACGGCATTTGGAGCAGTGGAAGTAGTGGCTGCAGTGCTGCACGAGGCCGCTGCGACCGCACGCGTCGCAACGCACGCTCGTGCTTCGGTACGTCGCCGGCAATGTACCTTTTTCTTGTCTCGCCATTTGGTGGCCTTGTTTGCACAAAGGCTCACCACCCGCGGCGGGACCTCCGAAGAGGCCGCCAGCAGCAGCCGGAGGGCCACCGAAGAGGCCGGCAGCTGGCGCGGGCGCGCCTCCGAAAAGGCCGCCGCCAGTAGACCCCGGCGCGCCACCGAAGAGGCCGGTGGCAGGCAAGCCCGCGCCGAAACGGAAACCGGCAGCTGGCGGCGCCGGCGCGCCTCCGAAGACGCTGCCAGCTGTAGCAGGCTTAGGAGTTATCGTCAGCTCAAGCACCTTCAACTGGTTCGGAGCTGGGTCTCCAAACAATTCGTTGACGGCCTTCAGCTGCCCTTTAGCCAGAAGCTCGCGCGCCTGCTCTGTCACAACTTTGCCTTGAGCTGATCGGGTATTTTCTTGACCATGAGACGTGTCGGTCGCGAGAAGCCTGGCCCCATACCAAGCCTCTACGATGTTCGATGCTGAGGGCCCATCGTCCGAAGCCTGGACGACATCCCCTTCTTTGAAGGTCATCTTCACAGTCTTGGCCTCAGCGGCCGCTGGCGGCGGCGTCCAGGCGGTGCACTTCAGCTCCGGCTGGTCAACCCAAGCATTACCGCCCGCGGCCGACTGCCATGTCTTAGAGCTCACGTCGGGTGAAGCAGCAGCTGAGTCTCTTAGGACCAGGTAGCCCTTCGTCGAACCGAGATCATCCTCAGGCTGCCCTATCCATGATTTCCCTCCAGCGAACGCAATCCAGCAAGTTGCATCGCTCGTGTGCCGATACGCGGGCCGTCCGTTTACAAGCTTCCTCGGATCAAGCTTGTAGGTGCCTCCGTATTTGGCCACATTTCCTGGCAGCGAGCCACCTTCGAGCTTGAGTCCGGGCGGAGCTTCCAGAATTCGGATAGCATGGTCGAAACGCGCGTCGCCGGGAGCCTGTACTTGACCCATTCTGGCTGCCTGCAGTGCGTTATTGTCCTTTCTAGTCTCCGCTGTCTTGTCCGCGCCGAATTCGAGGAGGACTCCGACCATCTCGCCATGGCCCTTGGATGCAGCCAAGATGAGTGCCGTGATCCCTTTGTCATCCGCCATGTTGATTAGGTTTGAGTCCGAGGCGAGCAGACTCTTCACATCGATCAACTGATTCTCCCTCACCGCCGTGTGTAGCTTCTCCAGTGCAGCAGCGCCACCACCGCCAAACATAAAGCCAGCGGGCGCGGGCGCAGGTGCAGCAGCGCCGCCGCCAAACGCGGGTGTGCTGACTCCCATCCCCGAAGCCTGCCCAAATATGGGCGTGCGAACGGGGCTGGCGCCGATAGAGAAGGCGGACGCCGGTGCTGGGCTGCCGAACGAGAAGGCAGGCGCCGATGCTGCTGGTGCCGTGGTAGACGGGCTGCCAAACGCGCCTGGCAGCAAGGCTGGAAGGGAGGTAGCCTTTGGTGCTTCGGGCCGCCTCGCCTTGTACAGCTTGGAGCGCGCCCCCGCACGATGGCCGCCTGGCTCGTCGTCGCCCGTCTGGTTTACCTTGAGAGCAGAGAAGCCGAAGCCGAGGGTCTGGTTGCCGTCGGCGGCGTCACACCGGTCTGCCTCCCGACGGAGGATGCGGCCGCAGCACGCGGTGAGGCGGGCGGCGAGCTCGACGACGGGCTCGGCGGGGTGGAGCGAGGCGCGGCGGAGCAGCTCGAGAAAGGTAGCGCCGCCGTGGCCTGCCGCGGGGCTCGCCGCGCCGCCGTCACTTGCCACCTTTGTGCGCGCCGTCGTGAGCAGATGATGGCACGTGAAGGGCGAGTCGAGGAGCAGGCGGTCGATCGCTTGGGCGCAGCTGGGCAGCAGCGCGGCCGCCAAAGACGGCGGCAGCTGGCCGCGACGCGGGTTCGTCGGTTTCGTCGGTTTCGTCGGTTTCGTCGGTTTCGTCGGTTTCATCGAGTCCACGCGGTCGTCGACGTCGAGGTCGCCGTCGACGTCGCCGTCGCCGTCGAGGGTGCGCGCGAGGCCAAGGGGCGTACCGGCGGCCAGATCGAGCTCGGCTTCGTCGGTTTCGTCGGCGAGGCCAAGGGGCGTACCGGCGGCCAGATCGAGCTCGCTGGCGCCGTCGCCGTTCTCATCGCCATCGCCACGCGGCACGTCGACGCACAGCTCGAAGCAGCCGAGCAGCTGCACCACCGCCTCAGCAGTCGTGCTGTCGACAGGCTCCTCGGCCGGTCCGATGGTCGGTGGCCGCGCGGCAAAGTGACGCACGGGCGGCTTCAGCTTGTTCCGGTGCGCGTCGTGCGCGACCGAGAGCCGGCTGTGCAGGTCGATCAGCACGCCCAGCTCCACTGCGTCCGACGCCTCGTTCGCGTTGTGCGATGACGTGGTGGTGGTGGTGGTGGTGGTGGCGCTCACGGCGGGCGCCGACTCTGCTGGCGCCGGGGCTGCAGCAGAGGGGCGTCTGAGGCGGCTCTCGAGCTGTGTGGAGAGGAAGCCGACCATCAACTCGCACTGACTCTGCAGCGCACACGAGACGTTCGCACGGTGCGGCACCGACCGCACGACGCTCAGGATCGAGGCGACGTAGTGAGGCAGCAGCAGCGAGCTCAGCCGCGCGTCGCACGCGACCGTCTGTGCGGCTTCACACAGATGCTGCGCGACGGCATCGGCCAGCCTGGCTCCCGCGGGGCTGGCGGCGAGGGTGTTGACGAGCTTGGCCGCGTGCAGGCCGACCGCCTCGCTCGAGAAGCGCCATTGCCAGCCGCGGCTGAGGGAGGAGGGCGGCGAAGCTTGCCTGTGGGGAAAGGAGCGCGCGCGCCGTGGTGAGCACACTCGCATGCACGCCACCGAGGAGGGCGGCCAAGCCACCCCCGGCGATGCAGCATCGCCCTTCGCGGGCGCGGGCGCCGTCTCGGGCGCCGTCTCGGGCGCCGCCTCGGGCGCCTCGGGCGTCGTCCCGAGCGGCTCCTCGAGCGCTCGCACGCTCGTCGCAAGCATGGCCACCCGGCTGATCGGGTTCTCGTAGAGCTCCTTCGCATGGAGAAGGAAGAGGCACTCGGCCGCGTGTGGCATCGAGCCGTCGTTCGTGTTGAGCGCGCTCGAGGTGCTGTTCTGCACCTCGGTGCCATACGCTCCCTCGACGGCCGCCAGCAAGAAGCCGAGCACCTGCTCGAGCAGCGGCAGCATGCTCGGCTCGTTGGCGATCCGAAGGCTCGATGAGACACGCGCGAGGGCGATGATCGCGGCGTCGCACGTCACGTGGTCGTTGACGGAGTGCTGGCGGCGCAGCTTCTTGTCGACCTTGGACTCGAACTCGAGCAGGCGGCTGAAGAGGCGCAAACAGTGGCTCAGCCGCACGCAGCTCTGTGCCTTCTCGTCCACGACTGGCTTCGCGTCGTGTCCCTCGTCCACAGCCGGCTTCGCGTCGTCGTGAACCTCGCGCACCCGATCCACGAGTGCTACGAGCGCGTGCGCGAGGTACACGGTGGCGTGCATGTTGTACAGGATCCCGACGCCGTTGTGGATCTCGTCCGAGATGATCGTGTCCAACGCGGCGAGCACGCTGTCGATCGACACGCTCTCGCTGGGCTCGGAGTCGGGAGAGTGCGGACGGTGGGACTCGTCTCGCGCCCCGTCGCCCTCGTGGTGGCCGCTTCTAGTCGTAGCAGACGGCGTCGAGGCGAAAATTTCGAGGTTTTTAATCGTGATCTGTGCCAGCCCCGACCGCTGCACGTCGGCCGTGGTCATGCGTACGTGCCGCTTCATCTTCGCCCGGTCGCTCTCCAAGACCTTGCTGCGCTGGAAAACGGCCGAGACCTTCTCGGTCAGATCCGAGTGCTCCATGTCATCGTCGGTGTACGCCCTGAACAGCCGCGGGTTATCAGAGGCGGAACGAGTGGGGACCAGCATGAGTGTCGCGCTCCGCTCGCTAGTTTCTGCGCTCGCAAAGTCGGGTTGGCCGACCCCGCGCGAGGCAAAGTTTCCAGTTAGACCTCGTATTGGTCCGACTCACGGACGCTCTCTCAAGCATCTCGAACCTGCACCCCGTCCTCTGACAAAGAATGACAAAGAGTGTGGGGATAATCTAAGGCGAAAGCCTTTTGAAAGCACGCAGTGAAGGACCCGTCTCTAAACGTCCACAGCCATCCAGCTTAGGGCCCCTAGACAAGGACCTGCCCCTCTCCTGCGTCCTGCGCGCGGGGGAGGCAAGGTTTCACTGGTGGGAGCTGCCGATCGGATAGATGTTGTTTGTTGAGAGCGTCGATCGTCCGAGGTCCGTGTACCGTCACAAAGATACCAGTCAGTCAGTCAGTTTCGTCGCGGTCCCCCCGCGCTCACCACACCACCGTCTCAAAGGACGGCTCCGCTACCCTCGTGAAGAGCAAGTAATAGACGGTGTCCGGTGACGAGCTGCGAGGCGGATTGGTGTTTCATTCGGATGATCGATGTTAGCTGATCACGCGAGGGCTCTCTTTCATGGCCTGCTTCCTACCGAGCATCAGCATGCGCCCCGCTTCTCTGTGGCTCTCTCTATGGCCCAACGGGCAGTCGGCGGGCGGAGCAATCCTCGTAGACTGGTTGCGCCCGATTATGTAATAGACCGGATTATAGGTGTGCGCAGAGTCCGGGCTGGCGTTCGCGTCCGGCGCAAAGGCGCGCACCTCCGCCTCGGGGATCCCTGATCGACCGAACGAGTGCAAGTTCTCGCCATGGCGGTTCGCAAGCCCCACGAGCATGCTGATAAAGCTCGGATCTAGCCGCCTCGGCACATAAATGAGAAGCTCACTCCACATCGTCGCGCAGCGGGTCAGGTTGGACTTTCTGCTGATCATACGAAACGGCAACATGAGCTTGCCGTCCTCGTCGGGCGGCGCTGGAAGCGGCAGCGGCTTACGAAACACAAGGTCCGCGCGAGAGATCAACATCGCAGAGCGCGATCCCCACTCCGCCGGCCCAGTTCGATTCGCCCACATCATCATGTCCACCATAGACTCGGACTGAGTGCGCTTCCGATACGTCTCGCTGATGCGCTCGATGGTTGCAGCGCGGAGCCCGCTTGCGCTCTTTGCTTGCTGCCAAGCGCTGTGCAGGTGAGAGGGCATCACCACGTCGATGGCGAGGCCGACTCGCCATCCGAGGGTGCGTGCGGGCGCGATGACATGTTGCTGGAGGGACCGCAGTGCCAGGATCTGCTCATCGGGCGACGAGCTGACTTGTAGGGGCGCGCTCGGGTCTTGCGAGGCTCGTCCGCCACCGCGGAAGGCCAACCCGCGGATCAGGATAACGAGGATACTCTGTGAAGAGGACGCCATCTTCTGTGTTGGCGCTCGGGTTCCGTGGAGTTTTCCGTGGTCTGTAAAAATGGTCTGTAACCAACAAAGTGTGCACAGAAGGACACTCTCACACAGAGCACCTTGTGAGAACTGATCCCCGATGAGATGTAAGCTGGTAAAAATCTAGAAGTTTGTTCAGCTGTGTTCCATTGTTCGTGCTTCACAAGCGCCCCATCCCACTGTGGCCCATCGTGCATTTGGAGGGCGGAACAATCGTCATAGACTGGTTGCGCCCGATGATGTAATAGACTGGGTTGTAGGAGAACTTAGAGTCGGGGCCTGCGTTCGCCCCCGGCGCGAAGGCGCGCACCTCCAACTCGGGGATCCCTGATCCACACCCACATAAGAGTCAGGATCACGTTATCAGAGCCAATCAGAGCCAATCAGAGCCATTCCAGTGCCAATCAGAGCGTGCCATTCAGAGCAGTGCCATGCAGAGCAGTGCCATCCAGAGCCATTCAGAGCCAATTCAGGGAGTCCAATCAGTGCCAATCGGAGCCGATCACCTATTCGGCACCCGGGAACCCACCCCGTTGCGCAGCGCTCTCGAGACGGATGGGCTCCAGGCACCGGCACATCGATCATCGAGTGCAAGTTCTCGCCTTGGCGATTCGCCGTCGCCGTGACGATCTCCGTGAACTTCGGCTCGAGCCGCCTCGGCACATAGATGATCAGCTCAGACCACATCGTCACGCAGCGGGTCAGGTTGGTCTTCTGGTGTAGGGACTTATGGCTCAGCATGAGCTTGCCGTCCTCGTCGGGCGGCGCTGGAAGCGGCAGCGGCTTACGAAACACAAGGTCCGCGCGAGAGATCAACATCGCAGAGCGCGATCCCCACTCCGCCGGCCCAGTTCGATTCGCCCATATCATCATGTCCACCATAGACTCGGACTGAGTGCGCTCCCGATACGTCTCGCTGATACGCTCGATGGTTGCAGCGCGGAGCCCGCTTGCGCTCTTCGCTTGCTGCCAAGCGCTGTGCAGGTGAGAGGGCATCACCACGTCGATGGCGAGGCCGACTCGCCATCCGAGGGTGCGTGCGGGCGCGATGACATGTTGCTGGAGGGACCGCAGTGCCAGGATCTGCTCATCGGGCGACGAGCTGACTTGTAGGGGCGCGCTCGGGTCTTGCGAGGCTCGTCCGCCACCTCGAAAGGCCAACCCACGGACCAGAATGACGAGGATGTTCCGTGAAGAGAACGCCATCTTCTGGCATGGTGGGTTCCTAATCTGTGAAAAAGCGAGCGTCCTTCAATCCACGTTTCGATGTTCAGTTTCAGCGTCGCGTGCGCGCAAGACCCCGGTAATTCCGCCGTATCGGTGTTCGCGAATGAGGCGTCTTCTCACGTCCTTTTCTTCTACCCTCTTCCCTCCTCGGACCTCGCGCTTCCTTTGTTCTCGCAAGGGGCTTGACACTGTCTCTTCTCATTGAAAAGCCCGGGACGTCGCACATCGCATGGTTGGAATAAAATGTATGTGGGGACCCAAATGAGAAAAAAAGGGTTCTTACGAGACGAGCTTGCGCGGAAGTGGAGTGGACTATCTCTCAGCCGAAAATGCCGCCGACGCTCCCAATCGATCAACTGATGAACCTCATCAGGCTGGACGGGGACCTGCGCACTCGCCTTCTACCTGCGCAGTGGGCCGCGCTCGACCAGCTGCACCAACTCTATCAGGTGCGTCCGCCGCCCGGCGTCCTCCTCACCGGCGCCGCACCCGCCGCTGCTCTGCTCTGCTGACTCGCGCGGCTGCTGTCCTGTGCCTCTTCTGCGCAGGCGAACCGTGTTGAGAAGGCTATCTTCGTGGCAAAGGTGTGCGAACTTTGCGGCAAAGAAAAGATCGGCTCGCTCGTCAAGGCGGCCGTGGCAGGTCCCAACCTACAGCCGGCGCCCACGCCTCCGCCGCCAGTCCCGCTGCTGCCCTCGTCGGCGCTGCCATCCATCCCGATGCTACCCGACACGATACCACCCCTTCGGGGCTTGGCGGGATCCCAGGGGATGCTGCCCGCCGCCCGTGGCGCGTGTTACGGTAGCTCGGGTAGCAGCGGCGGTGGAAGCGGCAGCGCCAGCGGCGGAGGCGGCGGCGCCAGCGGCGGAGTCGGCGGCGCCAGCGGCGGAGGCGGCGGCGGAGGCGGCGGAGGCGGCGGCGCCAGCGGCGGAGGCGGCGGCGCCAGCCAGCTTTCGATCGAGAAGTTACTCGAGCTGCTCAAGAGCGATGCAGAGCTGCGCGCTCGGCTACCGCCCACGTCGTGGACGGCCCTCGACGTGCTACATCGTGAGTACCGGTCGGGGAATGTGCCCAAGAAGACGCTCGTCGATCGGCTCTGCGACATGTGCGGCAAGGACAAGGTGACAGCCCTCGTCCAGATCGCCATGCGCGCAGCGGCATGCAAGTGCTCACCATGGCGCCCTCTCCCCACAGGTGACCGCCATCGTCAAGATCGCCATGCGCGCAGGCGCTGCGGCGAGCGCTCCATCGAGCGCTCCGGCGTCGGTACCGCCCCCCGCAGTGCCCACCACGGCGCCGGTGCGCACGGGGATCGGTTTCTACCAGCAGCCGCCAGCGTCCACCACGGCGCCGATGGCGGGCGCCAAGCGACCCGCCCAATACGACGCGCCCACCATGGCGCCGGCGGACAAGCGATCGCGAGTGGGCGAGGGCGGCGCCGCGGTGGGCACCGCGGGCGGCTACGCGGCGGCGGTGGCGGCGGCCGATGCGGCCGCCGACGCGGGCGCCCAGTACGGCGGCGCCGATGCGGCCGTGCGTGGTGAAGAGCTCCGGCGCGAGCTCGACCCGCTGAGCTCGGTCGATCTCGAGGCCGAATCTCGCGCGCCCGAGATCGTGCCTCGCGAGGGAGGTGCGGTGGACGAGGCCGCTCGCTTTGGGTCGGGGGAGCGGGCGGCCGTGCTGCAGCGTAAACTGAGTGGGATCGCTGCACGCTTCGGCCTCCAGGTGCGATGGCTCACTGATTGCCTCTGATGGCCTCTGATTGCCTCTGATTGCCTCTGAGTGGGATCGCTGCACGCTTCGGCCTCCAGGTGCGATGGCTCACTGATTGCCTCTGATGGCCTCTGATGGCCCCTGATTGCCTCTGAGTGGGATCGCTGCACGCTTCGGCCTCCAGGTGCGATGGCTCACTGATTGCCTCTGATTGCCCCTGATTGCCTCTGATTGCCTCTGATTGGGATCGCTGCACGCTTCGGCCTCCAGGTGCGATGGCTCACTGATTGCCTCTGATGGCCCCTGATTGCCTCTGATTGCATCCCTCATCTGGGCCTCCAGGTGCGATGGCTCACTGATTGCCACTGATGGCCCCTGATTGCCTCTGATTGCGTCCCTCATCTGGGCCTCCAGGTGCGATGGCTCACTGATTGCCACTGATGGCCGATGATGGCCACCGATGGCCACCGATGGCCACTGATGGCCACCGATGGCCACTGATGCTCATGTATCGTTCGCTCGTGGTTGCAGGGAGTCGACGCGATAGGCGGCCGCGTGATGGCCATCGCGCTCGAGCAGCAGCTTGGTGCTTGGCTCGAAGGGGCACATGCCACCGCCCGACGGCGCTTGAACCGAACTCGGGATGCCTTCGGGCCTGGCACAGCGATCGCCACGTCAGACCCGAAGACGTCGTGGGCAAAGCAGCAGGTTCGTCAATGGTCTTGAACTGCTTCCTGGATTGCTTCCTGGATTGCATCTGATGGCATCTGAGTGCACCAAGAGTGCCTTGCTTGCAGAAATCAGCTACAGAGCGCTCTTCACAAGCTCCCTGATGACCACGGATTGCGTCCGATGGCCCTCCGATGGCGTCTGATTACTTCCCTCATCAGGTCCAACTACAGAGCGCCCTCCAATTGCTCCAGCCGGCCGAGCCGACAACCTTTGACGAACCCGACGAGAGCGGCGGCCGCAGCGGCGGCGGCGGCGTCCTCGCGGCCAGAGCGGCAGCAGCGCCACGCCAGAGCACGATGGCCGGTGTGAAGAGCACGATGGCCGGTGTGACCTACTCGTCAGGCGCCGTCGCGGGCAGCTCCAAATTAGGCAGCTTGGGCGCCGTCGCGGGCAGCTCGAGCGCCACACTCCCCGACGAGCGACGCCTCTCGGCCCTCGCCGCGGCCGGGGGTAGCAGCGGGGGCAGCGCGGGTGGCGCACCGAGCGGCTCGGCGGCATCGAGGGTGGCGGTGAGCTCGGTCGATCTCCTGTATCTCCTCGCGGCAGATCCAACCACCAGCCGCTCCCGCGTCCTCCAATGGTGGCGTGTCAACCACAGCGCGGTGCCGCAGTATGCAAAGACTTCGATCAGGCTCTTCGGCCCAACGGACGACGAGGCGCCTGCCTAATATGGCATCGCCCAAGTCCAGTGTGAAGGGTGCAAGTGAGGCGCGACCTCGATGCCGCGGCGGAAGGTATCTGAGGAGTTCAAGCGGACTGGCTTAGTGAACACTGGCGACAAACACGCAGTGGGAGAGCCGCCTTGCGCGGCGACCTCACACAGACGCGTGACTTTTGCGCGAAGCCTGAGGCAGGCGACGCGCCCTCTTTCCACAGTATCAGTAACTGTTCGGACTGTGGGCTTTATGGTATGTATCCTCCTGCATGCATGCGTTGGTTCATACCCCGCCCGCCGGCGCGCTCTGCTCTAAGGGCAGCCGCGCCTCCGCCCCAGTTACATTGCTCGCCCCAGAAGACAACTAATCTAGCGCCTTCGGCGCTAGAACCCACCTTCTCGGATCGCACGACACATCACGCCACCACCTGGATTTTGCACGACTGGACCCCTTTGGTTCATCGTTTCATGACTGGAACCCCGACTTGCATGACTGGAGGTCCGCTTTTCATGACTGGAACCCCGCCGTTGGCCCCCTTGCCGCCCTTGGTCGCCACGGAAGGCTCTGCGGCGGGCGCCTCTTCCATGGCGCTCAGGGTAGGGTACAGTCGCGGGGATGGTTCAGGTAGGCGCGGGGAAGCTTCGGGCTCGGGGATCCCCCGGGTGCGAATCTCGCTGAGCTCTACAGCGACCGACCCCGTCGAGACACCGCTTGTGCTTGTGCCGTGCGCCCTCGGTCCAGCTGTGGGATGTCCAGCTGTGGGATGTCCAGCTGTGGGATGTCCAGCTGAAGGAGGAGGAGCGCGAGCTGTGGGATGTCCAGCTGTGGGATGTCCAGCTGTGGGATGAGGAGCGTGGGCATAGTTGCGGTCAGCCTCGTCCTCCGCCTCGCCAAAGTCGCGAAAGTGGTGCTGCAGGAGGAACTCGGGCGTGTACTTGGTGACACTGGGGCAGATGTACTCGTCCACGTCATACTGCTGTACCTCTTTGACCCCGCCCTTGCCGTCCACCGCGCGATACGGGATGCCCTTCGTGTCCTCGGTACCTGTGGGGAGAGGGGCGCCATGGTGAGCACTGGCATGCGATACGGGATGCCCTTCGTGTCCATATTAGGCAGGTCGGAGTACCGGAACGGGAGAGCTCGTCCTTGGGGCCCAGCCCGGGAATGAGGGAGAGCACGTCGGGCAAGTCGAGGAGCTCGTACACCACCCACGCGAAGAACATGGCCACCACGGGCACGGAAGGGGCGCGGCCGACGGCGAAGAGCCCCGCCTCAACCGCCGGGTCGGCGGCGTCGGCAGCGAGGAACGCCACGAGCGTGTGGAGGAGCATGAGCAGGCCGAGACGCGATCGGAATTTGGTCATCAGCTCTTCGGAGACCATCGGCGGCTTCTTGTACCAGTACGCCACGCCCACCTTGGTGCAGCCATAGTTGAAGAGCAATGCGATGGTCGTGAGCGGGTAGGCCCAAGGCCAGAGCGGCGCGTAGACCAGGCAGAGCCCAACCGTCTTGAGGCTGGAGGCGTAAAGCTCGCCCAGCAGCATCTCCGGCGGCTCCCACAGCTCATTCATCTTTGCCTGCGAGACGACGCAGCGTGCGAGCACGTGGCGCGACAAGAGGATGGCCGGTTGCACCACCTGTGGGGAGAGGGGCGCCATGGTGAGCACTGGCATGCAATGGCAAGAGGTTGGCCGGTTGCACCACCTGCAGCACCGTGATGAGTCCGTTGGACACGATGAGTGGCACTGCGACCTGCACGACGCCGCCGCCCTCGTACCAAGACTGCGTGACTGGCCAGGCGCCGCGGGTCACGCGCAGCGAGATCCCGATGCCGACGGCGAGAGGGATGATGACTGAGTTGAATATGTAGGCCAGCGAGAGTTTGGCGAAGAGGCTCGTCTCGAACTCGGTCTGCGTGTCGCGCCGTTCCCATTTCGTCATGTGCATGACGGACTCCTTGAGCAGCATGTTGATGGCGACGGTGATCAGCGAGTTGAACACGGCGTAGCCGGAGCTCGCATCGGTGGCAGACAGCCCTAGCCTCCCAACCAACGCCACGGCATCCTGCTCGAGCACCTGGGCGCCGACGAGGCACGCGAACGCGATCACGAGAAGGCAGATAGTCGCACTGAGGGTCTTGGCCGTTTGCTTCGCTCGGAAAGAGTCGTCGACGGCGAGATTCTCCCACTTGATGTCATCAGGCTCCGCTGCAGCGTCGACGACGACATTGCGACGCCCCGACGCCGACGCCCAAGGGTCGGAAAGAGGGGGAAGGCCCACCCCCGAGCGCAGGAAGTTGAGACATGTCTTGGGGCGGCACGCCCGTACGAGCTCATTGCGCCGGCGCTCGTAGAAGAAGGTAACGAAGGCGTGGCCCGTGGTGTAATCGGCCGCATCACGCGCCTTTTCGAGCTCTTGGAGGACCTCGGCCTTCGACTCTTGCAGCTCGTCCCACTCGGCCTGCATCTTGACGCCCATGGCCGACTTGCCATGCTGCGTGCGCCAGTGCGCCTGGGCAGTTAGCTCCTGCTCTCTGACTCGAAGTTTCTTGAGGGCGCCGAGCGCCACGACGTCGCGCTTGCACTCCCGCCCGATCTCAATCTTCACAATGTCCGACGCTGGGAACCCACGCTCTGCTAGGTCTCGGTACAGGTGCTCCTCCAAGCCGAGAGCCTCCTGGGCCCTACCGGTCTGCAGCGCGACCTCGCGGATCTGTGCCGATCTCGCGTCGGCAGGCACGTTTCTATCGAGGCCTTTGAGGAGGACCGTATAGTCGGCCGCAGTCCAGAGGGCACGGTCGAAGTGCACCCCTGCGTCGCGCTGGAAGCGGCGGATGCGAACGAGGAAGCCGAAGAAGAGGATCACATTGACGAATTGCAACCAATACGACGCCGCGAGCAGCCCGCCCCTCTCCTGCTGGCAATAACTGGCTTCAATCGTGCGCACGAACTTGGGCGTGCCGTCGGGCGAGGCCGAGATGGGCTGGAAGCTCTCGGCACTCGTGGTGAACTCTTGGCACGTGCCCACCGACCAAGCGAGATAGCCCACGCTCATGCTCAGGTTGCGCTGGATCGGCAGCCCATTCCAGCCGCAGCGAGAAGTCTCGGCGGGATAGGTTGCATTGGCGCTCGCACGGGCAGTCACCGCATCCCAGACGCTGTCATTGAGCGCGACCGAACGCCGACAGTCCATTCGGGCCTGCGAACGATTGTAATTGTCAGCCAGTTGCGGCCCTGCGAGGATAGCCATGAGCACGAACAGAATGGCGCATTCAGTTTGGAATCGAAGGAAGAGCGATACGGCGACGGGACAGCCGTAGTTGCTCAGCTGTCGCTGATCCTCGAGCAGCGGGAAGGTCTTGACATGGACGGCCTGGCCTTTGCGCTTGTACTCGCTGTCGCCATTCGCGATAGTAATCTTGACAATCCTCTTGAGCACAGATGAGCGCTTCGCCACGTCCAACTGCTTGCCCTTTTGCGTGGAGAAGGCACCCACAAAATCAACTGACCGCGCGCGATCGTCCTTGTCGGCACTGCGAGAGCTCTTCAAGACCGTCACTTGGATGGGGGCCAAGGATGTCATGGTTGAATGAGACGGACGAAATTCCTGATTGGAGTGCGCCGTTTCGTGCGCAGCGAAAACGCTGTGGGGAAGGACTCAGTGCGAATGCACCCTCGCAAAATCATCGCACGTCGGAGTCACGGGGCCCTCTTTCGTCGACCTCGGTTCAAAACATGCACAAGCTACAACTCGACAACCATGAACCACGAGCAATACTGTTCTCAGACTCGCGCTGGGCCTGGACAACCCTCCACCGCTGTAGGCTGTGCGCCACCTCGCGCCTCGCCACCTCGCGCCTCGCCACCTCGTACCTGCCACCTCGTACCTGCCACCTCGTACCTGCCACCTCGTACCTGCCACCTCGTACCTGCCACCTCGATCCGGGGTGCTGATGCTGCTCCCCGTCCGAGCGCCATGGTGAGCGCCATGTAGAGCGCCATGGTGAGCGCCATTTCGAGCGCCGTGACGAGCGCGCAACCGCTCACGCCTTGTACGGATAGCGCATCGACGCCTCGTCAAATGCAATCGTGGGGAACTGCGCCGAGAAGGCCTCGACGTCGCGCCGTGGTGAGCGCTTGCATGCAAGGCAGGTCATCAGTGGCAATCAGCGTACCTGGGCCGAGAAGGCCTCGACGTCGTGCCGGAGCGCCGTGATCGCGGACCATTCCTTGGCCTTGAGAGCCGACTTGAAGTCCGCGAGCTTCTTGCCCGCGCACGAGGCGTTCACCTGATGAGGGAGGCAATCACACGCAATCACACGCAATCACACGCAATCACACGCAATCAATTGCCCGCGCACGAGGCGTTCACCTGCGTGGGCCGTCCAAGGGGCCATCAGAGGGGCCATCAGAGGGGCCATCAGAGGGGCCATCAGACGTACCTCCTTGGCAATGACGACTCCGCGGTGGATGAACTCGGCCACCTGCTCAAAGTCAGTCGGTCCGAAGCCGCGCGAGGTCAAAGCCGGCGTGCCGATGCGGATCCCTCCTGGGATGAAGGCAGACTTGTCGCCGGGCACGGTGTTCTTGTTGATGGCGATCTGCGAGCGCCAGATGATGAGGGAGGTACTCAGATGCAATCAGTGGGCGATCTGCGAGCGCCAGATGATGAGGGAGGTACTCAGATGCAATCAGTGGGCGATCTGCGAGCGCCAGATGATGAGGGAGGTACTCAGATGCAATCAGTGGCAATCAGTGGGCGATCTGCGAGCGCCAGCTCACGCATCGGCTCATCAGCGCCCATCGATCGCAATCAGATAGCAATAAGATAGCCATCAGATAGCAATCAGATAGCAATCAGATAGCAATCAGCGCCCAACACCAGCTCAATCACACTTATCGGCAAGCAGATAGCAATCAGCGCCCATCACCTGCGCCATCTCGAGCACCGACTCGACGCGCGCGCCGTCGATGCCCGACGGTTTCAGATCGGCCAAGATCAGGTGGTTCTCGGTGCCTCCGGAGACCAGCGTGTACCCTTTGCTCATCATCGCTTTCGCGAGCGCCTGGCAGTTGGTGAGCACCTGCATGCAACGCGATCAGGCGCCATCAGTGTGGCGCGTGCTTCTGGTACGCGAGCAGCTCGGGGAGCCATTCGGGGCAATCAGGCGCCATCAGTGTGGCACCTGCTTCTGGTACGCGAGGAACTCGGGCGTGGTCGCCTGTTTGAGCGCCGTGGCGAGCGCCGCGATCGTGTGGTTGTGCGGCCCTCCCTGGTGCACGTGGCAGACGAGGAGATGAGATTGCAATCCGATGGCCATCCGTTCGCAATCACAATGCAATCAAAAGGTTCGCAATCACAATGTAATCAAAAGGTCCTCAGTGGCAATCACCTGGTGCCCGGGGAAGACGGCCTGGTTGATCGGCCCTTCGAGATCATACATCACCTCCTTGCCCTGTGCAAGCTCGAACCACACCGATCAGCGTAACTTAGAGAGGCCATCAGAGGTCATCCGAGGCCATCCGTGGCCATCAGAGGCCATCCGAGGCCATCAGCGGCCATCAGAGGCCGTCAATGGCCATCCAAGGCCATCCGAGGCAATAAGTGGCCATCACCTCGGCATCGACGGAGCGGACGCCATCAGAGGTCATTAGTAGCAATCAGAGGTCATTAGAGGTCATTAGTAGCAATCAGAGGTCATCACCTTGGCATCGACGGAGCGGACGCCCTTGCGGAAGAAGATCATCGCGCCGCGAGGCCCTCGTAGCGACTTGTGCGTCGTCGTGGTTACAATGTCGGCGTACTCGAACGGTGTCGGCACCACGCCGGCCGCCACCAGCCCCGAGATATGCGCCATGTCCGCGAGCAAGTACGCATCCACCTTGTCGCAGATCTGAATGCATGCACGCCATGCATGCACGCGCGAAGGGCGAAGAGGCGCGTCCGTGAGTCCATGCATGTATGGCAGCGAGGCGTGCATGCACGGCAAAGGGGCGTGCATGAGTCCGTAACTCGCCGCCCGAAGCATTCAGTGGCACTCTGTCGGCTAGTGCGCGTCACTCCGCATTTCGTCACTCCGCGATGGCGCGCACCTGCCGCATGCGCTTGTAGTCGATGTGGCGCGAGTAGGCGGAGGTGCCGGCGATGATGATCTTCGGGCGGAAGAGGGTGGCGGAGGCCTCGAGGGCATCGTAGTCGATGTAACCGGTCGCCTCGTTCAGCCGGTACGGCATCGTCTCGAAGTACACCGACACCATGCTGATCTTCTTCGTAGGCGTCTGGAAGCCATGTGACAAGTGGCCGCCGTGCGGCAGGTCGAGCCCCATGATGCGGTCGTGCGGCTTGCACACGGCCGAGAAAGCGCACATGTTGGCGGGCGAGCCCGAGAGCGTCTGCACATTCACGCCCCACTTGGCCGGGTCCGCGCGGAAGGCCTCGAGCGCGCGGTTCCGGCACAGGTCCTCGGCCATGTCGATGAACTCATTGCCGCCGTAGTAGCGCGCGTTCGGGTAACCCTCAGAGTACTTGTTGGACATGACCGAGCCAAGCGCCTCGAGCACCGCGCGCGACGTGAAATTCTCCGACGGGATCAGCACGAGCGAGCACTGCTGCCGACCCTTCTCCTTCTCGATGATGTCAAAGAGCTCAGGGTCCGTCTCGGCGAGCGACGCGTTGAGCATGCCCACATCTGCGGAGCTCTTGCTCACGCGTGACGGCATCGACGACAGGAGGCGCGTCGCCAGCGGCCGCTGGGCAGCGCGACGCAGGAGCATCGCTTGAGCGAGCATGGTGCGGTCGCCGTGAGTGACGATCCGGGCGCCGACCTCGACGGAGTTCCGGACGAAACGCGCCGTTTTGGTCCCTCGCATGTTGGTGGGGGGACGGGGGAGGGAGGGGAAGATGGGATTTCGTAGGGAGGTGCGAGATCGAGAGCGACGCAAAGTCCACCCTCACTCACGGTGTCCACCGCACCGAGTGTCGCTCTCCTTGCCATTGAGGCGAAGGAAGCCCAGCGGCGGCCGCGCCAGGGCCGGGCTCCGCCCTCGCGATCTCCACGTGGCCCTCGTCATTGGCGGTGGCCACGACCAAGACGCCCTTGGCGGCGCAGGCGGCGGCGAACGCCTCGAACAGGGCGTGTGTCGGGCGATTTGTGCACCAAGTCAAATCGAACCGGCTTCTTTGTAAAACTGAAGAACTAATCCGAAGCGACGTATCTTGCTGAGTACAATTACTGACCGACGTTACAGACGGGGTACATCATGTACATCAGACGGACTACATCATGTACACAACACCTAAAAGATACCGTACAGATCCGGCGCCCATATGTATGTGGCTCTGAGCGCACCTCACGCTCTGGCTCGGCAAACCTGGGAGGCCTAAACACAGGCGCGCGGTGCATGGCCGTGTCTACACTCATCACCTCATACTTATTCTGCAAACCATATCTGGTCCTGTACGGCACCTCGCGGTACCCTCCGCTTCGCTCATCACGTACGAGTGTCTCTGTGCTCGCCCATAGCCAGCGCAGGAGCATGAGCTCGTGGCGCCGGCCGTGCTCATCGACGCATGCAAATGCGAGACATAGCTCGCCAAACCAGTTGTCCCACCCGATGTCAGTAAACTTCGGGTCTATAGCCACAAATTCGGGGTGCGCGTTGGGTTGATGACCAAAGATGGACGCGTTGATGGTGGGTGGGTTTGAACTTTCTCCAGTTTGCTGTACTTTGGGCTGCGAGGGCGGGAGCGAGGGGGATGGTTGGAGGGCTGGTGTGAGCGGTGTGGCATGGCTCGCGCAGGCAGTGGTGGCGGCGCGGTGAGTTTGAGGAGACCTGTGCGAGGCGCACCGTTGGCCGCGGCGTGCGCCTGGACTCCTTGGGAGAAACCGCTGATGTGCTTGTTGAGCATCTTGAGGTGGTAGCCGTGGTTCATCATGAAGTCGAGCGCGATCTGCTCGCCGGCCCTCGGCTGCCGCCACCGACGCACACGGGCCAAAGATGCCCGGCGCGACGGCCTTGACGATCGCACGCCCACCCGATCGCGAATGGAAGCGACAAGGGTCCGCCAAGTTGAGACAAGAGCGCGTCGTAGATGTCGACTGTGCCAGTCCAGTGGTCATTCACCTGGTCGCGTGTGAAGCACTGCAGCGACTCGAAGAACTTCAGATGTACCCTTGACTGGCTGATTGCGGTGCCTAATTCCATCGCACTGCACTGATGGTTTCTTGCCGCCTCTAGCAGAAGCTGCCTGAGCAGGGCGTGGCTCGGGCGGATGCTCGCCGGCCCTCGGCTGCCGCCACAGACGCACACGGGCCAAAGATGCCCGGCGCGACGGCCTTGACGATCGCACGCCCACCCGATCGCGAATGGAAGCGACAAGGGTCCGCCAAGTTGAGACAAGAGCGCGTCGTAGATGTCGACTGTGCCAGTCCAGTGGTCATTCACCTGGTCGCGTGTGAAGCACTGCAGCGACTCGAAGAACTTCAGATGTACCCTTGACTGGCTGATTGCGGTGCCTAATTCCATCGCACTGCACTGATGGTTTCTTGCCGCCTCTAGCAGAAGCTGCCTGAGCAGGGCGTGGCTCGGGCGGATGCTCGCCGGCCCTCGGCTGCCGCCACAGACGCACACGGGCCAAAGATGCCCGGCGCGACGGCCTTGACGAT
>Ga0210240_100005_pt1 | contig 113747 bp, 70 predicted proteins | sample ChrtobMetP5a_4mM_FD_155463 | JGI IMG/M metagenome (GOLD analysis project Ga0210240, IMG submission 155463) | Chrysochromulina tobin associated microbial communities from unialgal haptophyte culture, Seattle, Washington, United States - P5a_4mM | ecosystem: Host-associated > Algae > Haptophytes >...
GAGGTGCCGGCCGACGACGAGGAAGCAGCGACAGCGGCCGCCGTCATCGTGAGCGTCGAGGTGTCCGCAGGCAGCGGCTCGCCATCTGTCGGGTCCAAGCGGAGCCGCGGAAAGTGAGGGGTGCTGTGCGCACTGGAATGCATGTCAGTACGCCGAAGATGCAATGCCCGGCTGAGGGCTGTCGTGCGCGTTGGTCGTAAAATCGTTGAGAAGAAATCATGCGGTGTTAACACCTATGGGCCTTTCGAACGCGTCAACGTGTACCACTGAACACCCCCGCCGCGGCGATTTCACACCCACGGGATTGTTACCGTTTGCGTTTCAGACTTCCCATGAGCACTGCCGAGCCGGGGCCCCTGGGATCCCCTTCGCTATTCTGAGATCCAATAAAACGGCATCGGCGTTTTCCCACCAAAACCAGCACGGACCATGCAGCAAGGACGAGTGTGCGTCGATGTCTCTGTCGGCGGCTTGGTGAGTGACAGGAAGCCATTGTCAGAGAAAGAGCACAAAGCCGGACGTGAGCTGTACTGGGCGGCTAAGAAGGGTGATGCGGCTGCCGTGAGTAGCCTGCTGGCTTCTGGTGCGAACATCGAGTGGGGGCATGACACAAACAATGGCAAGACGCCACTGCACGCGGCGAGCGTGTTGGGCGACGTCGAGACGATCGCCGTGCTGATCAAGGCCGGAGCGTTCGTCAATGCCCTTTGCCACAATGGAAAGTCTGCTGTCGCGCGGGCTGCGGAAGAGGGCCATGCAGCGGCAGTGCAGGCGCTTCTGTCTGCTGGAGCCGACCCAGTGCGTGGAATAGCGGCCCTCGACTGCGCAACGCGCAGCCTCGAGAGCGCTCGACGCAGTCTCGATAACAAACGAAAGATCAACTCGCCGGCGGTTGGAACGTACGAGGCGACTGTCGAGCGGTACGAGCAGGTCATTCACGCACTGACCAATCATGCTCTAGCTATACCAGGCTCGCCGCAGTCGGTCGGCGTCAGCGTCGTCATGGACGGGATGAAGGCAATGTACGACTACTGGGTGAACACGCCCCCGCACTGTCGTGATCGCGATGAGTCCGGTGTCATTCGACCGCGCGCTGCCGTTACACTCGTCGGCCTCAAGTCGCGCAGCGATCTGAATGGGAGTGAGGCTCTCGTTGGCTCCGCCTATTCAACTGCCAAGGGACGCTGGCCCGTGACACTGGTGGAGGGTGGTAAGTGCATGCTGGTCGAGCCTGAGCATTTGCGCGTTGCGGCCAAGCAACCTGCAGACGTGCCAACTGCCCAGGAATGGCTCGCTGCCAACGTGCCACCCGGAATGACATTCAAGCCCAAGATGCCACCAATACCGATGGCTGGCATGCCAAAGCCGCCTACAGACGAAGAGTTGCGTGTGCTGCGTCGCGAGGCCGCGCTCGCCATGGAGGTCTACGCCTCGACGCGAAGCCGAAGCTTGACGCCAACCACTCAGCATGTCTCCGCTCAGTCGCCTGCCGAGTCCAAGCGGGCGAAGCCCCTGCCACTCGCGGCCGGCCGCCTCCACACGATCTGGATGGCGCCGGACGGTACACTCCGCTCGTGCGGGAGTGGCGACTTCGACGCGTGTACGGGCGGCGAGCAAGACGAGGAGTCGGGCGACTTTCTCCCGTCGGAGGAGCTTCGAAGCTTCTGCATGCCTCCCCACAAGTCGTGCCTTCCACCAGGAGAGTGTCACTTTGTGGGGCACCTCGGCACGGGGACGCTTGAGGCGGAGGCTCCAGTGCGCGAGCCGCAGATCGTTCGCGTCGTGAGCTCTGCGCACACGATCCTCTCGCTCGCCGCTGGCGCCTTGCACAGCTTAGCTCTCGACGCGTCCGGCACGGTCTGGTCGTGGGGCTGGGGAGGCAACGGACGGCTCGGGCTGGGCGATCGTGAGCACCGAGCACAGCCGTGCGCGATAAGGGGCGTGCGCGGTTTGCCGGCGCTCCCGGAGATCGAGCGGATCTCGTGCGGAACGGAGCACAGCCTCCTTCTTTCACGCGACGGCCAACTGCTCGCCTTCGGGCGCGATCATCAGGGTCAGCTCGGCTTGGGATGTCCAATGGACGAAGAAGACGGCGACTGGTCGCCCGAAGCCCGCGTCGGCCCGTCAGGCGCAGGCCTCGACGATGCGCTGCTCCCGACAATCATTAGCTGGTACTGCCCCGACGGCCCGAAGCAACGGCGCAGCACCTTTGTGACTATGATGGGCCTCCCGTCCGAAATGCTCACGGAGCGGATCGCAGCCGACGGCGTGCGCTTCCAGCGGGTCGCAGCCGGTGGAGAGCACAGCGTGGCGTTGAGCAGTGACGGCAAGGTCTTCGCATGGGGATGTCCGTGGGAAGGGCGCTTGGGCCGACCCCCGCCGTGGCAAGCCGTGGCCCTGCCCACGATGGTACCCCTGCCCACCAAGTGCGTCGAGGTCGCCGCGGGCAAGTTCTGCAGCCTTGCCGCGACCGCCGCCGGCCAAGTGTACGCTTGGGGCGACTGTGGCACCGGGCTGGACGGAGCCCGAGATACGCCGACGCGTGTCACTTCGCTCGACCCTGCCATGCTCAAGTCGCCCGTCGTGAGGCTGTATGCCGGGAGCGAGGCCGAATCGAGCATCGTGCTCACCGAGAGCGGCCGAGCGTACAGGCTACGCAAGTGCGTGGAGCCGATCGCGATAGATGAGATGGTGCTGACGGCCACCGTGGGCGAGGATCACGAAGTGCTCCAGCTGGCCTCTGGCCGGTTGCATGGGATGGGCGAGGGCGCGAAAGGTCAGCTTCTCCTCGACCTCGTCTTGGAAAGCTCCGAGGCCTCGCAAGTGAACTCTCCACCGTCTACACCGATGGCGGCGGCCAAGAGGAGCCTCCTAAGCGGAGCTCGCAAGATCGGCAACCTCTTCGGCTTTTTACTGCCAAAGCCGACGGAGACGGAGGCGTCTACCGGAGGCGCCACGGCGGCGGCGGCCACCGCCACCGCCGCCGCGTTGCCCGAGAAGACCGCGCCGCTGCTCGTGCAGACGCCCAAGACCGCAGCCAAGGAGAGACGTAAGGAGCCACTCGTTGCCGCGCCAGATGGGTTGGGGCCAGAGGAGGCGGAGGTCGACCGAGTCCTTCAGGAAGCTCTGTCCCTGGGCCTGCTGTCAGAGGCGAGGATCGATGCTCTTTCCGACGCCCTCGCGCGGTGCGAGGTGACGGCGGCATCCCTCGTAGACACGTGGGGCAAGGCGACTCGCGCTGAGCTGAAACTCGTCCGCAGCCACGCAGCGCAAAAGTATCTGTACCTGCTAGCGCGTGCCTCGGAGCCTGTGCTGGGCCGCAACGGCCGGGCGACTGGGCGAACGATTGGAGCAGAGGCTCCAGCTGTGCTCAGTGACTGCATGATCAATCGCACAGGAGCCTACTTGGGGCGTACCAATTGTATTCCACTGCTCAGAGCGGCGCAGGTACGCGCAGCCGCCGCCGCCCAGTTCCGCGGTGTGGCCGACCTGATGGTTCTCAAGTGGTCCGTTGCGTACCTGAAGGAGTCGGAGGTGGAGATCCGCTATGAGGTGCTCGAGGGCTCGCCGTCGGGCAGCGATCAGTTCCCTTGTGTGTATCAAGGACAACGGACTCGGCCGGAGCTCGATTATACATGCCTGGTGGCCGCTTACCGTGTAGAACTCGGGAGCGACGGGATGCACATCTTCCCTCCTCGCACCTTCCGCAACGAGCGCGAGGAGGACGAAGATTGGGACCCGTAGTCGGATGCACCCTGCTCGGACTCAAACACCACAGTAGTGCGTCCATTGGTGCGCAGAGTGATATGTGTGTGCATGAACGGACGGCGAGTGCGCAGACGTCGGTATTGAACCACCGCGCCGTCCAGGGCCGGCGGTGGACGAGAGGGGGGGTCGCGCGTACAAGCCTCTAGCTGCTGAAGAATGCGGAGCGTTTCTCAGAGCTCACGTCCAGAGCGGGCGGCCAGCGAGGGGCCAGGTGAATTCGCATGCATCGGTACGATGGAACGAAACGTTTCTAGAGTCGGATTCCTATTTCAGATCGCTAATCGCGTCCGACGCAAAAAGATGGATTACATATTCTTGCGCGACCCCATCTCGGCCGCTCTTTCACATACCATTGTGCACCCTGTGACCATGACCACTCCGACCTCCAGCGCCGCTGCCGCAACGTGGGGAACGCCTGCAACCAAGTCCAAGCTCGCCCTCCATGAGGCCATCGCCATGAATGCCGAAGCGCCACCTGCGCAAGCCATGCCCATGGAGCGGCTTGACGCGTCACAGCACGGGGCCGCTCAAGCTTTGTACGCTCATCATATGGGGGCTCCTGCGCGGATGGAGACGAGCATGCAGATGCCAGCTCAGGCGGAGATGGTGCAGCAGCAGCAGTACGCTGCCTCTGTGGGGCTCCAGCCATCCATGTTGCAACCGCAGGCGGCACGCCGCCTCAAATGGCAGGAACACCTGGTCGGCTGGCAGATCCAGGTGGAGCAGTATACGTTACAGGATATGCCTGGTGCGCGCACGCATACTACACGCACAAGTGCACACACGGCGCGCTCTCCATGACCATGTTCGCGCTCTCCCAATACATATGCACACACGTCTTCGAACCCGCACGCGAACGTTGTGACGATGCACGCATATATGTGACGAGAACGTTTTGTGCGCTCCCCTTCTCCGTCTGTGGGCTGTGTCTTCCCCACACATTCTCTGCGCCCTGCGCCCGCAGGTGCGATGCCTGCGATCGTCGGTGGGCAGGTGCGCAACTGGGATGCGCAGCGTGGCCTCTTCGTGCTCGCGTTCGACAACGGCTCGGTCGAGCCCGCGTACCTGCCGCAGCCCTCGGTCAAGATTGTCGACGCGCGTGGTACGGTCCTCGACTGGGAGTCGTTCTTCAACTACTGCCGCTCAGTGGGCATGTGTGTGCTACGCGTCAAGTCCCAACCCCTCTCATCTTGACGCGGCTTCCGCTTTGTTCGCTGACCATTGCGCAACCCGTCGCTCTCATCTCGGCAGTGCCCTTGACGGCGACGACCACCACGATGCAGGCCGTGCCGAGATAAGTGCCGAGATGAATACGGCGAGCGTGGAGGTGCCGATCACCGATACCAAGCTCGCCGGGCACGGGCTCGGAGTGGCATCGGTCTTCACATCGGTGCCGTCAGTCGAAGGCGCTCGAGACGGCGCTCCAAAGAAGAGGATGTATCGTGGTAAACCGGGGCGAGTGCAACTACCACGAGAGCAGCCGCCCCCTCCGGATCATGCTGCCCATATTGCCATCCAGGCGATCGGTGAGGGCACACGCGCGAGCGACAGCACAACCTAAAGCACAACCCGCGAGCGACCCTGTAGAAATCCATGGCTGCCCCACATTAAGGCCCCACATCGCTGAGACGGTTCCAGCTTGCATGCTGATGGCCTCCTTCATTGCATGCTGATGGCCTCCCTCATTGCATGCTGAGACGGTTCCAGCTTGCGTGCTTTCGCGACAATGCTGGCGTCGGCGTGCCTCACTGAGACTACATTGACACGACACTGGCACTGCGTCTGCCGCTGTGCCTCGCGCTCCCTGTGTGCGCAGCCAGAGCACAGGCGCGTCTCGTCATCGATCGCGCTCTCCCAAACAACTTCCTTGCCCCTCGGCCAGTGGCGCCGCCTGGCACCAAAGGGGTCGGGGGTAAGCCTGGTTGGGGTCGCGGCCGTGGCCGCGGTCGCGGTGCTGACGATGGCATGATACACGAGCCTATGGCCGAGCCTAGGACCGACCCGAAAGGTGTGCTTGCATCGCCGCTGTGTGAACGGTGCTGCCTGCGCGCACGCATCGCTTTCTGCGCTCACGGAGGCACCTTGACTATCTACCTTGACTATCTACCTTGACTTCACCTTGACTACGCGCTCGCAGAACGGCAGGAGCTCAAGCCTTGCGAGTTCGAGGGCTGCGATAAGAATGCGTGCCCCGGTGGGTCGCCCTTCTGCGCGATGCACGGCGGTGGCCGCAAGTGCGACTTCAAGGGCTGCACCTTTCTCGCGCGCAACGGCGGGCCACCCTTCTGTAAAGCGCACGGCGGAGGGCTGCGCTGCCAGGCGGCTGACTGTAGCAAGTCGGCTGCCTCGGGTGGCTCGCCGTTCTGCGCAGCCCATGGCGGTGGCCGGCGCTGCGAGCACAATGGATGCAACCGCTCGGCTCGGGCCGGCGGGCCGTCTCTTTGCGCGACTCACGGCGGCGGCCGACGCTGCGAGCACGATGGGTGCAATAAAAGCGCGCGTGCCGGTGGCCTCGGCGGCGCCAACTTCTGTGCAGCGCACGGGGGAGGCCGTCGGTGCGCCTCCAACGGCTGCCGTAAGAGCGCCGCCTCGGGCGGCCTGCCCTACTGCATCGCACACGGCGGTGGCCGGCGCTGCGCCTCCGAAAAGTGCCCAAGGAGCGCCACATCGGGCCGCAAGTTCTGCGCTACGCACGACCTGAGCGGGAGCAGCAGCGAGAGCGAGAGCGACCCCGACGACGACCACGTCCACGACCTCGACGACGACGACGACCAGAGAATTCCGACGGTCGTTGCCGAGGTGCCGGCCGACGATGAGGAAGCAGCGACAGCGGCCGCCGTCATCGTGAGCGTCGAGGTGTCCGCAGGCAGCGGCTCGCCATCTGTCGGGTCCAAGCGGAGCCGCGGAAAGTGAAGGGTGCTGTGGGATGCTCATTGGTTGCTGTGGATGCGAAGTGGCCCCACGACATCATGCATTCTCGAGAGACTCGTTAATTTATACACTCGTGCCCCTCGGTGGCGTGGACAGGGCATGGGAAGAACTTCTTCAACCCGATGAAAACAGTGCGTCCATGATAACTGGGGGTGTGGTCAACCGCTTTCACAGCCGCACGACGGAGAAAAGACCGTCGTCCGGCCGGCGCTTGCCGGCGCTCGTTACGGCGCTGGCTCCTGGCTGCATCGCGGATGGCGACGACACAGGGGAGATGCGCGCGCGTGCGCAGCGCACCATCGCGCACGAGCCAGAGCGCCTACAGAGCGCTTAAACAGTGCGCCTCTGATCAAGCCCTCTGTCTGAGTCTTTACTGATTACTCTCTATCGACGAGTGGGGGGAGTGCAGGCCTCCGCAGGCAGCACAGGGGTGCATTGTCAGAACAATTGTGTCAGACAATAAGACGGAGTCTGGGAACTGAAGCCCTTGGCCGTCCCGGGACCTTGCACCATGGAGCCGAGCTTATGAGGGTCCAGTTAGTAGACCTGGCCCCTGCCCCCACGCGAGCGGGCTGAAGAGGACTGGAAGGGGTTCTTCGTTGTCACACCGGACACACACTCTTCGCTTGACTCTGCGCGCGCGCTTCGACCGGGACGGCGCTTGCCGTGACTTAACGCGCGTGCGACCCGCGTGATCAATCTACGGGAACCAATCGAGAGAGGAGACGAAACCCTGCAACGAAACTCCTTCTTGTGATTGCTTTCATTGCGAGCTACAAGATCGAAATGCTGGTGGTGCTGCTGCTCGGATGCTCCTCCGCGGCGCCGCGAGCGCTTCGTGCAGCATCACCACTTCGTGTGCGACCACCGCTATCGGTGGTACAGGATCCCGTGTCGTGGTGGCAGCGCTGGCGGCCGCTGCGTAACACTGACGCGCAGTGTGCAAGCATCGTCGAATGTGCCGCCGAGGATGCGATCACGCGTACGCAGACGACCGTGGAGGAGGCGTTTAACAGCGCATCGGCACTGGTCACGTCCGAACTGGCGCGGGCGGAGGCGCTCGCTGAGGAGACGCTCAACTCGGCCACGGCGGCCTCTAAGGAGCTCGGCTCGAAGGTGCTCGACATTGTGAACCAGACTAGCAACGCGCTGGTGTCGCCGGCGGCGGCGAGTCAGCGCGAGAGCGACCCGCTGCTGCGGCTGAGCAGCCTCGTACGCGGCATCCTGGGGAGCCTGCCGGGCATGCTGCTCGCGAGCCGCACCATCGAGATCTGGACCTTCGTGGCCGACATTGCGTTCAAGATCGCTCTTGCCAACCGCTCCGGCGAAAAGGAGCGCAAAGAGGCGGTCGGTGAGGAGCTCTGCGAAGGGTTGCTGAGGCTCGGGCCGACCTTCATCAAGCTGGGCCAGATCCTGTCGACGCGGTACGATATCCTGCCTTACGACTACGCTGATTGCCACCGATGACCTTCCTTGCATGCAAGTGCTCACCACAGCGCGTGCGCCTACCAGGTACGACATCCTCCCTTATGACTACGTCAAGGCCCTCGAGCGGCTGCAGGACGCTGTGCCTCCCTTCGACGGTCAACTGGCGTACCAGACGGTGGTGGACGAGGTGGGCGCCGACAAGTTTGCGAGCTTCGACATGAAGCCGATCGCTGCGGCGAGTCTCGGCCAGGTGATGGCCTCTGAGTACCTCTTGAGTACCTCTTGAGTGCCTCTGATAGCCTCTGATTGCCTTTGACGGCTGATGGCCTCTGATGGCCTCTGATGGCCTCTGATGGCCTCTGATGACCTCTGATGACCTCTGATGACCGTCGATGACCGTCGATGACCGTCGATCATCGGGCAGGTGCACCTGGCAACGACAGCGGACGGCACGCGCGTGGCTGTGAAGGTGCAGCGACCCGGGCTGAGGGCGCTCTTCGATGCCGACCTGCAGGTATGATTGCCCTCTGATCGCCCCTGATCGCCCCTGATTGCCTCTCTAATCGCCTCTCTGATCGCCTCTGATCGCCTCACTGATCGCCTCTGATCGCCTCTGATCGCCTCTGATCGCCTCTGATCGCCTCTTCCTATGATGGCCTCTGACAAGAGTGCTCATCGACGCCGGCCCGCAGAACCTCAAAGTCCTCGCTGAGATGCTCCGACGGCTCGACGGCTCGCCGGACTCAATGCTCCGAGATTGGCGCGAGATCTTCGAGTCGAATGCCAAGATCCTGTACGTGGAGATTGATTACACGAAGGAGGCACCTGATGACCTGCCTTGCATGCACGTGCTCACCACAGCGCGCTCACCCCACAGGTACGAGGAGATTGATTACAGGAAGGAGGCAGCCAACGGCGAGCGCTTTGCGCGCAACTTCCAGGGCGTCGAGTGGGTCAAAGTGCCCGAGCCAGTGCCGTCGCTCAGCTCGGCACGCGTGCTCACGATGGAGTATGTGCCAGGGACCAAGATCAGCGACGTGCGCACCATCCGCTCTCTCGGCCTCGACCCGACCGTGCTAGCTCGGCTCTCCGGAGAGGCATTCATGATCCAACTGCTACGCCATGGCTTCTTCCACTGCGACCCCCACCCCGGGAACATTGCAGTCGACACCAAGGGACCAAGCGGCAGTGCGAGGCTCGTCTTCTACGACTTCGGCATGGTCGATGAGCTCAGCCCGAGCTTTCGAAAGGCGCTGGTCGATGGCTTCTTCGCTCTGTACGTCGCAGATTGCCACGCCTGTCGTCTGATGGCCTTCGCTAACCCTTCTGATGGCCTTCGCTGACCCTTGGCCCAGCCTCCCTCCGGCCACGCCTGTCCTCTGATGGCCTTCGCTGACCCTTGGTCCGGCCTCCCTCTGCAGCTACGAGGGCAACGCCAAAGAGATTGTGGACGCTCTCATTGCGGGTGAGCTCCTCGGCGGGCGCGTGGATCGCGTCTCCGTCGAGTCGATCACCCGATTCTTCCTCGGATCGTTCCGCGAGCGGCTTGCCCTCGACCGTGCCTCGGCCATGACCTCCGAGGAGCGGGAGCAGATGCGCATGTCGACCATGCGACAGATTGGCAACGAGCTCGCCGCCGTCGCGAGCGACAGGCCCTTTCGATACCCGCGCGCGCTCCCGTACGTTCTCAGGGCCTTCAATGCGCTCGAAGGCGTCGGTAAAGCTCTCGACCCAAACTACGACGTGACCCGCATCGCCAAACGGTAAAGGACGGAGCTCATCGACCTGCCTCTGATGGCTCCTGATTGCCTCGTATCGCCTCTGATGGCTCCTGATTGCCTCGTATCGCCTCTGATGGCTCCTGATTGCCTCGTATCGCCTCTGATGGCTCCTGATTGCCTCGTGTCGCCTCTGATGGCTCCTGATTGCCTCGTATCGCCTCTGATGGCTCCTGATTGCCTCGTATCGCCTCTGAGTGCCTCCCTCCTCACAGGTACTTGACGGAGCTCATCGACCTGCGCGACGGCAGCGCCGCGATCACCGCGATCAAGAAGGCTCAGTACCGTCTGGGCTGGCGCAGAGCAGACTTGGCGTCCGTGGTGCAGGCGCCGCGGCGCGTGACGCAGGTGTACGAGACGTTGACGAAACTCGAGAGCGGCGAGCTGCAGCTGCGTGTGCGCGCTCTGGAGCTCGAGCGCGCTATGGTGCGCAACAGCGTGATGCAGCGTGCTTCGCTCTTTGCCATCCTCACCTGCTGCTCGCTCAACGTGGCGACGATCCTTTGTTCGGCGGCGGCGAGCGCAGGGGCGAGCCCCGCCCTTGCCGGCCTGCAAGTGCTCGCACGCCGCATCGCCTTCGGGAGCGCGGCGTATTTTAGCGTGCGCGTGCTCATGGCCATCCGGACGTTCGGAAAGCTGCAGAGGGGAGAGAACGAAGGCAATCTGAATGAGTATCTGCTTGAGAGTAAGCGCGGCGGGCTAGCAGCCCGCGTCTGAACAGCGGCGATAGCAGACGACAACCCTCGTGTGACTCAGAGGCAGCCATGTGCGATGTAACCACATGATCAGCCTCGAAGGGCATGAATGTACGCAACATTAGGTGCAATGATTAGGTCGTGTACCAACATCAGGTGCACCACGCCGTGGCCGAGGGTGTTACGAGGGTGTGGTCCGCGCCCCATGAGATAGGCAGGGGTTCGAAGCTCACTCTTGGGAAAGAATGTCCACAACTGTGGAAATGGATCGAATCCGTCAATTTTCATCCCGGTTTCGGCAGGTTTCGGTTTCCAAACATCCAAAGTTCGCGGCTCGCCGCCGGCGAGACGCAAAGCTCCGTACCCCTGTGCTGGCGGCGCCGCCGAGGAGATGGAGCTTCTCCCCACGTTCTCCGCGTTTTGCTCAGATAACCAGGATAAACTGGACTTCTGCACGCCCGGCAAGCTCGGGAAGAAACGATCCATCTTCTTCGAGCATGAGTACGGAGAGGTATCGCCACCGTTGAAGCTCAGCATAGCCGAGCTGGAGCTGGCTGCCATGAGTTTTTCTACACCTGAAAGAGCAGCGCAAATTCAAATGCGACTAACGGGAGAAAGGGTGCTGGCCGAGCGGCGGGCGGCTAAGAGGGTGGAAAAGGAGCGCCTCCAGGCTTTGGCAACCGCACGCTCGGCCGCAATGGCCGATGCTGAGCGGATGGCAGCAGAGAAGGCCCTAGCTGACGAGGCGGCGGCAGCCGCAGCCGCGGCGGCTGAAGCCGAGCGGCTGGCGGCTGAGCAGGCGGAGGCCGAGCGACTGGCGGCTGAGCAGGCAGAGCGGCAGGCCGAGCGGCTCGCGCGTAAGCGGGCGGAGGCGGAGCGGCTGGAGGCAGAGGCAGCCGCAGCCGAGGAGGAGGCGGAGGCGGAGCGGCTGGCGGCGGAGCAGGCGGAGGCGGAGCGGCTCGCAGAGGAGGCGAAGAAGGCTGCCGATGAGGAGAAGCAGCGTGCGAAGCTGGAGGCAGAGGAGGCGAAGAAGGCGGCCGATGAGGAGAAGCAGCTGCAGCCACCCACGGCTGCCGCGACCGACCCCAAGGCCGCGAGGAAGGCAGAGAAGGAGGCCGCCGAGGCTGCGAAGAAGGCCGAGAAGGAGGCTGCGGAGGCTGCGAAGAAGGCCGAGAAGGAGGCTGCGGAGGCGAAGAAGAAGGCAGAGAAGGAGGCTGCGGAGGATGCGAAGAAGGCCGAGAAGGAGGCCGCAGAGGCCAAGAAGAAGGCAGACAAGGAGGCCGCGGAGGCAGAAGCCAAGAAGACCCCGGCCGAAAAGAAGGCGGAGAAAGAGGCCGATGAGGCCAAGAAGAAAGTAGAGAAGGAGGCCGCGGAGGCTGCGAAGAAGGCAGAGAAGGAGGCTGCGGAGGCTGCGAAGAAGGCAGAGAAGGAGGCTGCGGAGGCGAAGAAGAAAGCGGAGAAGGAGGCTGCCGAGAAGGCGGCAGCCGAGAAGAAGCAGCGTGCGAAGCTGATGGCCGAGGAGGCGAAGAAGGCGGCCGATGAGGAGAAGCAGCGTGCGAAGCTGATGGCCGAGGAGGCGAAGAAGAAGGCCGCTGAGGAGAAGCAGCGTGCGAAGCCGGAAGCAGAGGAGGCAAAGAAGAAGGCCGCTGAGGAGAAGCAGCGTCCAAAGCCGGAGGCAGAGGAAGCGAAGAAGACAGCAAAGCTCGAGGCCGGGAAGTAACGAAGAAAAACGGCCGATGAGGAGAAAAAGGCCATGGAGGAGGAGGCGGCGCTGAAGGAGGCGGAGGAGGCCGAAGAGAAGAATTTTTCGTCGACATATTAACGGAAGCACCTCTCAGTATAGGGTAGGCGGGGCAGCAGCTGTGTAGCGACACCACGCATACGTGGACTGATTACGGTCGTCAGACAACCGAAGTTTCCCACTCGCGGCATGCATCGCAGCGAAAGCCTCAGTCGCTGACCTAACTAAAAGCGACGGTTTGATTTTCACCCGGAAGGTGCGTCGACATGGTAATGTCAATCCCTTCGAAAGGCGACGGAGGAGCCAACGCCCGAGTGACCACAAAGCCTTGAGCACCAGCCTGCGCTGATGATGCGAGCCATCGAGACGTTCGTCCCCGACGAAAGGAGCCGGGGCGTCGAGCTGGGTGTGGAAGCGGACGACCAAGTCATGTTGACTGGGGTCCCTGCGCCGGCTGGCTGGCTGCACTGCAGCATGGGTGACAGGTCGGGCCTCGTGCCGGCGGCATACCTGACGTCCGGTGGTGGAGACGAATGCGATCGCAGCTTCTCGCCCTCGCCGCCCGCCTCACCGGATGCGGCTGGAGGTGCGGCAGCTGCTCAAGATGCGACAGGTGCGGCAGCTCCAGCTGCAGATGAGGATGTGGATGACGGAATTCGCGTGTGCATCGAGAGATTTAAGCCTCAAGCGGGGGCGCCAAATGAGCTGCCTTTGAACGTGGGCGACAAGGTCCAGCTGGTGGATGATGGCGATGCCATGCCAGACGGGTGGGTCTTGGCGCGCAGCTTGGAGACGGAGCTGATCGGGTTGGTTCCCGAGCAGTACTTGAAGCGCGTCACGCAGGAGGAGACCGAGGAGGAAGCGGCGCTGCGGCAGCAGAAGGAGAAGTACGTGCGCCTCGAGCAGGAGTTCGAGCGCACACGTTCACAGCTGCTCAACGCGGCCCGCGTCACCAAGAAGCAAAAGGACGCCGAGTTGGCCCAAGCGCTTGCCCTTACGAATGCAGAAGCCGAGAAGCGCCAGATGGCCGAGGCCGAGCTCGCTGCCTTCAAGGCCGAGTCGTTCATGGTGCTCAAGGCAGAGATGGAGGCGATGGAGGCACAGTCGGCCGAGGCGCAGAAGCAGGCGTGGATCGCCGCGGTCCAGCAGACGGCACGCGAAGGGGCTGAGGAGCAGTATGCTGCGACGCGCACCGTGCTTGGGCGCAAGCTGGCGCTTGAGACGGTGGAGAAGCAGCTCTCACAGGCGGAGGTGGAGCTGCAGCGCATCGAGGCGGCACGCACTCGCGCCCAGCGGCGCGTGCTCGACCTGCGCCGCCGTGTGGAGGAGTGCGCGGCCCAGCTGGCTGCCGAGGAGGCCTCGAGAGATGTGACGGAGCGCACCCTGTTGCTGCTGCCTGGGCTGAGGGAGATGCTTGAACCCACTCAGGCGGAGCTGCGTCGCTGCATGGAGACGGTCTCGCAGGCAGTCACGCGGAACGCGGAGCAGTCCGCGCAGCTCCTTGCGACCCTCGCGGGCTCAAGAGCCGCCGATGCCCTCTGCAAACGCCTCGGTGCTGCTTACGGTGCTGCTGGCGCCGGCAGCGGCGTGCGTGGTGGCGCGCAGCATCTGCTTCTCGGTGGGAAGCTTTTGGGCGGGTACCACGAGAAGGAGGGCGCGTGGGACAGGCTGCTTCTCGCCCCTGTGCTCAAGGAGGTTTGCAACGAGGGGAAGCTCAAGGGCTGGGATCGAGTCCGATCCACGCTGCGAGGCAACCTACGAGGCCGCCTCGTTCAACGGATGCGCGAGATCAAGGCCGCAGCCGACAACCCCAGACCTCACCCCAGACCTTTGGAGCTCCCTATGGAGGCTCTGTTGCGGGAGGGGCGCGAAGAGCGCAAGAACCGCGATGGGCGCAATGCGCTGGATGGGGTCGAGCAGCAGCCGGGGCGCTGGAATGGAGCCAGCTCGGACCTGGACGACGTCGACGATGGCGCTGCAGCAGCATCGTTCAGGACAGCATCTTCAGCAGCATCTGCAGCCTTTTCGGCCGCTAGAGAAGCATCAGAGCCCGGAAGCACTCACACGAGGACGATGCGCCGCGGCGGTACCGTCGAGTATCATCGAGTCACCATCGAGCCAACCGTTGGGCCTCGGGCGATGGATAAGAACGAGAGCGCCGCTACGATGGGTCTGAGCCAGAGGCCACCGTCACGGGGGAGTGACAGGAGCTTGCCACCGTCACGATCCTCGAGTCCCGCCTGCTCATTCCGGCAGCAGCAGCAGCAGCAGCCGAAGCCGCAGCAGCAGCCCGCGGGAGCGATGGCCCCGGCCGCCGGCTTGCTGCGTCCGGCACGAAGTGACGCGTGCGGTGGCACCGGGCGCCGCGCCGCCGGAAATAACCGGAAAGCACCTGTTCTCTACCTCAACGCACAGGGCGCCGTTATTGCGCCACCCACGAGCGCCGTGGCTGCGGCCCCCAGCGGCAATGCGGTGGCCCCAACAAGTACCAGCACGAGCAACCCATCGAATCATCTGCTGGCTCGGCAACAGCAGAGCCGACAGAACTTCGCTCGCCGGCAGAACTTGCGACGCGCGGAGTCCGATGCCCAGCTGCTGCTGAGGAGCCTCGACGCGCAGCAGCCTGGGCTCACGGAGTGGCAGGAGCACGAGCGGCGGCTTCAGATTGGCAAGCGGCTCTTGCAGCGGCAGTCCGAGGACCTGCAGTTTGCGCTCCGGCAGGCCACCTCCGGCCTCGGCAAGGACGCGTCAAGTTCCGGTAGCTCTCTGATCCCGATGCCGGAGCTTGTCGTAGAATATGTGCCTGCGGGACGCGTCAAACAGCGCTTCGATCGCTCGTCGGCGCAGCACGTGCGTCGTGTGCAGGCGGCACGCGACGCGGCAGCGGCAAGGAGCCAGATCATGGGGAGCGAGCAGCTCTCGGGCTCGACATCGGACGCATTCAAGAGCCTACAATGACGAGAGATAGAGTGTACACGCGCGAGTACCATACAATTCGATGTGGCACACCGCGTCAGGACGGAATGTGTATACGGAATTGGGCGATGAATGGGCGTTTAGCATGGCGTTTAGGCTAAAATGGGCGTATGTCTATGTGTGCAGGTGTGGCAACCAACGAACTGTCGACCTGGGAAAAGGTCTTAGACGTTGGTCTTTGATTGGTCTTTGACTCTTCTATAGCTCAAGCAACACTCCGCATCGCGCGGCTCGCTCGCTTCTCGCCCTTTTCCCCTGCCTTTTCCCCCTGAGTATTCCCACATCCCAGTGCACGGTTAGCGCGCACGCCTCGACACGCCTCGCTCAATGTCAAAGGACACTAGCCCAATCAGACCCGTCTCGAAGGAACGCTACGATCTCGCGGCCGCCGCGCACATACTCCTCAAGCACATCTGCCATCAGCTCGTCCAGCTCGAGCGCCGTTCCGGGCGCCGTCCCGGGCGCGTCCGCCTCGGCCATCGCACTCGGGCTATGCGATTGTGCTACAGCGCGGCTTTGCGCATACGCTCCAAGGGCGCGGCGTAGGCCGAGGGGGAGCACGTCGGGCGCATCGATTGGCTCCAAAGCGGCGGCACCGGCGGCACCGGCGGCACCAGCGGGAGCGTCTCCTAGAGCTGCCGTGCCTGCTGCCACTGCGGGCAGGCCAGTGGTGGCGGCGCCCGACTCAGTGCCCGACACGGCGCTCGGCGGGACGAAGCCCAACGACTGACCGTCAGCACTGGATCCGCAGAAGACGACTCGCACAATCGGGCGCTGCCGCTTGGCCTGGAGCTCGGCGAGGGCGTGGGCGGTGAGCGGCGTGCGATGTACCACCGCTGCGTCTTCGAAGATGACGAGCCGTTGCGTCGGCCCCGATGTCGTGAAAAGGACCTGGGGAGGAGCAATCCGAGCAATCAGAGGAGCAAGCAGTGGTGCTCCTATACTCGCGCGCACTCGGCGTGGCGATCACTCTCAGTCTAGACTCTCAATCAGGAGCAACCGCATATCTCCCCAAAATCTCGGGCGCACTCGGGCGAATATCTCCCCAAATTCTCGGGCGCACTCGGGTGCATATCTCCCCAACATCTCGGGCGCACTCGGGCGAATATCTCCCCAAAATCTCGGGCGCACTCGGGCGCATACCAGATGGGACGCATTGACACTCCCGACTGCGTGCGCCGCCGCGCTGCCGAAGTCGATGGCGTACTGCAGCGGCTCATCGTCATCATCTGCTTCGTCGTCGCCGTCGTCGTCGTCGACGCTGTCGAGGCCAGCGGCAGCTGAGCGCTTCGTAGCTTCTAGCTCAAGGGCAGCGTCGATAGTGGTGACGGTGAGGACGGCGGCAAGGGCAGCACCGGTGGCGACAACGGCACCAGTGGCGTTGCCCGAAGTGGCAATGACTGCGGCAGTGATGGTCGCGGCGTATGCGGTGCCCTTCGTTGCCGCTGATGTCGCTGCTGCCGCTGCTGCCGCTGCCGCCGCTGCTGCCGCCGCTGCTGCCGCTGCTGCCGCTGCTGCTGCCGCTGCTGCGACCGCCGCTGCCGCCACCGCCGCTGCTGCCACCGCCGCTGCGGCTGCTGCTGCATCCGGTGGCGGAACTGCAACCTCAAACCAGTCCATTCCCACGCGGCACCGCTCAAGGTCTGCTGGTGGCGCCGATGGCTCCGCTCCAAGATAGTAGTGCGCGATAAAGGCGCCCGGCCCGTGTCCGTCTTGATGCCACCCCATGTTGGCGCCGCGATCAGGATTAAAGAGCTCGATCGAGCCGCGCATCCGCTGCAGCCTTGGGTCGACTGCCAACCATACGTCAAAGAGCCGTCGGCGCAACCACGTGCGCAGGCCGGTCAGCTGGGGTGCGGAAAAGCGCGCTTGTGTTTCCCAGCGATCGTTGTCCGCGTTGGCATCGAGACAAAATGTGGCGAGCTCGCCGCAGCCAGGATGACGGTCGGCGCTAGATTGCCACACGCTCTGCAAGAAGGCGTGGTCAGCATTGGCCATGGCTTTCGACGCCGGCGGAGCAACTGCTATGAGCGGCGCATGCGCATCGGACGCAGCATCCTTGTGGGCGTAGAAGTCTACACGGATGGTGTCATCTGCGTGCGACACGTGCACATCTGTGTGCGAGACGCGCACGCTGGAGCCTAGAGAAGGCATTTCGTGGTGGCGGTGACGGCAAGAAGGCTCGCACGGAGGGTGCCGGCAAGGAGGCCCGGAGTGTGCCCGGCCATTTTGGACAATCTAATCGCCGACACTCCGATCAATTCAAGTTCATTCATGTTCACAGCAACACGTTCACGTTACGACGTTGTTTTGCCGTCTCGGCAAGACGCACACCCACCGGTCCCGTGGAGACACACCGTGGGAGGCGCAGACATGTTCACAGTGCTGTCCGACCGGCACAGCATACGAGCTATGGCCTCCATGCCCCATGCTCTATCCCACCCTCCTCTGCTCACTCTTGCCGATGCCCCAAGTGCTGCGAGCCACGGCACGTCGTCGAGCCACCATTCCGGCCTTTTGCCTGCGGCCAGCTCCATCCACGAGCTGCGCATCCTCTCGAGGGGCTTCCCCGCACGCACTCATCCCTCCAGCACCACCTACAAGCTGCGCATCCGCGCGAGGGGCTTCCGCACCCCGCACGCACTCATCCCTCCAGCTCCACCAAAAGTCGTCCACCCCGTACTCGCCCGGCGCCATGGCCAGTCTGCTGCACACGTGCCCGCCCTGCCTCACTTCACACGCCTCGCGTTCGGACTTCACACACCTCACTCCGCACCGCCCACGGCCGCAGCCGGCGGCGCGGCGGGCTCGGTCGACGGCTTGGGGCGCACCAGGAATCCAAGGAGCCCTGCCTGCTTGGGGGCCGCGACGCCCGGCGCCGTCTTGGGCACCGGCGCCGCTGTCGCCGCGGCCTTGGCACTTGCGTTGCTGTGGGCATCGCCCTTGCCTTTGCCTGCGGCCGCGGCCTTGCTCACGGCCTTGCTCTTCGCAGCAGCAGCCGCTCCGACAGCCTTCGTCGGCGCGAGCGCCTTCGCCTTCGACGCAGGCTTGGCCTCCGAGCCCTCAGCCACTGCAGCGCGCTTGGCGGGAGGCTCTTCGTCGGGCGCCTCGGCCGCCACCATCTTCGCACGCCCGACAGCGCCCCCCGAGTCGTCCGAGTCGTTCCTCGCAGCAGCGCCGTCGTTGTCGCCCATGCCCGCCGCGGTGGTCGCCGGCGTGGCGGGTGAGTCCGGCCCGCCCACAGGCGAGGCGAGCCCCGCAGCGCCCAGGGTCGCCTCCAGCCGCCCGAGCATCAGACGGCGCGCCAGCGGCATCGACTCGTCGCCGCCCAGCACGACGCCCTTTTTGCCACAGGCCTCGTCCGCCGCGTCGTCGGCCACGTCGTCAGCCGCGTCGTCCACGGCGCCGTCCGCCGTCTTGTCCGGCTTCGCGCCCGTTGAAGGCGCCGGCTCGGTGGCGGCTTCTGTGACGACCGACAGGTGGGGAACTGCATCGATGCCGAGCTCAACGAGCAGCCTCGCCACCTGCGCGGCCAACGGGCCCTCACCCTCGATGCCGATCGCCTCGTTGGCCGCCGCCACCGCCTTGGCCACGGGCAGTCCCTCGTCGAGGCCGAGCTGCGCCTTCACGAGCGAGACCCTCTCCGCCATCGTGAGCGCCGTCGTGGGCGCCAACGGCACGGGCGCTCCCACGCTCACGACGGCGCCCTTGGCCTTCTTCACTGGCGGCTCGATCCGGTCCGTCTCCGCCGCCTCCTCGGGCGCGGGCGCGGCCGGCGCCGTAGTGGGCGCCCCTTTGGCCGTCGCGCCGCCGAAGAAGGTCGTGATCGAGCGCTTGGCGGGGGCTTTGACAGCGGCCGTCTTCCCAGGAGCGCCGTACACGATCGCCTGCAGCCGGCGCAAGAGGGCGTCGCGCCGCGTGAGCGCCTGCTTGAGCGTCGCCGGCGGCGTCGCGCCGTGTTGGGCACCCGCGGCGGCTGGCAGCGGCGCGGAGGACGACGAGGGCTCAGAGCTGCCACCGCTCGTCGGGGCATCACTGGCGGGTGCGGGGGGCGCATCACTGGCGGGTGCGGGGGGCGCATCGCTTGCGGGTGCGGGGGGCGCAAAGGCCACCGTGCTCGCCAGCCCCTCCCACACGCTCTCGTTCAGATGAAGACCATGGGTGGCCGTGTACTGCAGGAGCGCGCGGTCGTGAGCCACGCCCCACCAACGTGCCGGCAGGGTGCCACTCGACGGACCCTTGCCGCCCACGGTGCCGCCACCGAGCTGCTTGGCGAACGCTTCGGGCAGGGCCAACTCGACGAGGGGGACTGCGACCGCCGCCGGCGGCGGCGCCGGCGCCGCGCCGTCGGTGGCGGCGGTCTCAGTGGTCTCGGTTGCGTCGGCGGCGTCGGTGGCGTCAGCGGCGTCGGCGGCGTCAGCGGCAGCAGGCGGCCCCTCCGCGGGGGCTGCAGCCACTGCTGGGGCAGTGGCCTCGGCGGCTGGCACACGGTGTTCGTACAAGGCTCTCATCCAGAGCAGCCGCTGCAGTGTGCCCGCTGCGCCCTTGCGCAGCGCTTCGTCAAACTTGACGTCCTCGGGCAGAAGCGCCCACACAAGCGAAGGCGCCGTCGTGGGCGCCGTCGTGGGCGCCGTCGTCATGGGCGCCGCCGCGTCGCCCGCGGCCTCTGGTGCAGCGGCGGCCTCGCCAGCGGCGGCCTCGTCAGCGGCGGCGGCCTCGACTGCAGGCAGTGGCGGCGGCGACGGCGTCGTGTCGGGCGTCGCCTCGAGTCCCCAAAACGAGCGCCCGAGCGTCGTGTCGGGCAGCTCCTTGAGCGCGCCGGCGGCCGCCTGCGGCGCCTCGAGTGCGCCGAGCAGGCTGACCAGCAGCCCGTCGGCAAAGCTGCGCGCGACCGGAGCGGGGCGGCCAAGAGCATGCGCGAGCCGCTCGAGATCGGAAATGCCCAGGTTGGACGCAGCCTTGAGCGCGCGGTCGCGCTCAGCCTTCGTCCAAGGGCGCGTCATCTCGTCCACTGGGGGCTTCTCCTTCTTCTCCTTCTCAGCCTTGGGCGCCTTCTCCTTACGTTCCTTGATGACGTACTTGCCCTCGGCCGCCCCCACCGGATCCTCGATGGCTGCGAGGCACACGCCCAAGTCCTCGAGCAGCACGATGTTGCGCTTGGCCCGGCCTTTCTTGTTGCCCGCAATCGCGCAAAACTCCTGCAGCGACACGCTCACGTCTGCGGGGCACAATTTGTCGGCATTCGCGTCCTCAGCCGCCACGCTCTCGTCCGCCGCGCTGTCCACCTCCATGGCTGTGGGGACCTCCTTCGAAGCCTCGTCCCGCCGCCCATCCTCTTCCATCGCCACATCCGCCTCGGGAGGCTCCGGCACAGCAGGCTTCGGCACGGCGTCCACCGCGGCCGACACGGCGTCCACCGCGGCCGGCACGGCGTCCACCGCGGCCGACACGGCGTCCACCGCGGCCGACACGGCCGCGGAGGTGGCCTCGAGGCGCGCCTTGGCCGAGGCGACGATTGGCGCCAGCTTCAGGTCGGCATATTGCTTCATTTCGACCGCCGCCTGGTACACCCAGTTCTCGGCCGGGTTGTACAGCATCGAGTTGCTCCAAATGAGCTCCACGTCCGCAGCCGCCTCGAGCACGTCTGCGTACCCGCCGCGCTCGAGCCGCGCCTGCACCGCGTTCAGGTCCATCGGGTGGGTCACCATCTCAGGGTAGTCGTCGAGTCCGAGCCCCTGCCAGTCGACCGGCTCGAGAAACGGATCCACCTCCTTGTGCTTGAAGAGCAGCTTGAGCACTCCCTTGAAGCGCTCGAGCTCCTTGGCGCCCACGTCGTTCGGCGGCTTGCCGGCTGGGCTCTTACCCGAAGCCACGCTGCTGCTTCCACTCATCTTGGCCGTCTCCTGCCGCCGAGGCCTGTGCGCGGGCTCAGCAGCGGAGGCCGTCCCTTCCTTCCTCTCAGCCGCCTTGGTGCGCAGAGGATCGACGTCGACGACAGACACGTTTGCGTCGGCCGCGGCCGCGGACGACGCCGTCGCACTCAGCGCAGCGTCTGCCTGCGCCTTGACCGCCGCTGCCTCCGCCGCGACGGCCGCTACGTGCGCCTTGGAAGCCGCCTCGGCCGCCGACTGCGCCTCGGCCGCCGCCCCGGGCGCCGCATCTGGCGCATCGGCGGCCGACTGCGCCCTAGTGGCAACCTCGGCCGCCGCCTCGGCCGCCGCCTTCGCCTCGGCCGCCGTCTCGAGCGCTAGGGCGACGCGCAGCGTGCGCGAGGCAGCGTCGAGGAGCACCTTGCCATCACTTTGGTAGGTGCCGCTGGCCTGCTGGCCGAGCCGGGCGCCCGTGCCGAAGCACACCACGCGCTTGCCCACCGCCTCGAGCACGACTCCTTTGGTGGTGCCCTTCTTCTCTCCGTCCCTGTCCTTGCCCTTCTTGCGCTTGAGGTACTGACGCTCGGCCGCATCGAGCGCCGCGTCGAAGTCGGCGATGCCCGCGCCCTCGTCGCCGCTCGACTCGCTGCTCGCGTCGCGGTTCGAGTCTGAGTCGTCGACGACGGTCGTCCCGCGCCCGCGCCGCGCGCCGCGCGAGAGGAATTCGACGCGCGCGCGCTCGCCGAGCACCCTCTTGAGCTCGGCCGCGAGCTGCGCCTCATCAAGCGCTTCGTTAACGGCGGGGGGCGGAGCCGCCGGCGCCGCGGACGCTGTGCTCTCGGCCATGGCGATGGCGCCGTCTTGGGCATCGCCGCTCGAGGGGGCGCTGAAGGCGCTCGATGGCGGCGGTGCGCCCTCGCCCAACGTCACGTCGGTGCCCTTGGCGAGCAGCTCGTCGAGCGAGGCGGCGGCGAAGGCCTTCGAGGCCGCCTCGGCCGCACTCGGATCTTCCTGCAGCAGAGCATACGCGCCTTGGCGCAAGAGCATCGCGATCTCCTTGGCATCGGGCTCGTGCTTCGCGCCTTCGCCCTCTTTGGACGCGCCGCCGCTCGCCGTCGCGCCGTCGCCGAGGATCTTCGTGTCGAACGCGAGCTTCTGGCACGCACGCTCGTACATGGAGCGCTCATACGTGCGCGAGGTGACGAGCCGGAAGATGCGCACCTGCTGCGTCTGGCCGATACGGTGGCAGCGCGCCATCCCCTGCACGTCGTTCTGCGGGTTCCAATCGGAATCGAAGATGATGACCGTGTCGGCCGAGGTCAGGTTGATGCCCACGCCGCCCGCCTTGGTGGCGAGGAGGAAGGCGAACGCGGTGCGCTCGTCGCCGTTTTGGAAGCGGTCGATGGCGAGCTGGCGCTCTTGCTGGCTCACCTGATGAAGGAGGTCATTCGACGCACTCAGAGAGGCCATCCGTCGCACTCAGACGCACTCAGGCGCTCCTGCGGACTTACCGATCCATCGAGACGTTCGGAAGGGAGCGCTCGAAGTGCAAAGTAGTCTTCTAGCAAGTCGAGCATGCGGTTCATCTGCGAGAAGAGGAGCACCTTCTCATGAGAGGGTCCTCAGAGGGCAATCAGAGGGCAATCAGAGGGCAATCAGGTGGCACTCTGACCTGCGAGAAGATGAGCACCTTACGCCCCTCCTCGCGCAGGCGTGTCACGAGCTTGTGCAGCAGCTGCATCTTGCCACTTGCGCCCACGAGTGCGTCGAGCGCCGCCGCGACCGCCGACTTGTCGCCCAGCGGTGGCAGCTTCGCGTCCGCCTTCTCGAGCAGCGACGGGTGGTTGCACAGCTTGCGCAGCTGCCCGAAGACATTCGAGAGGGAGGGCTCTCCCGCTCGGCTGCCGCCGCTCGTCGAGGTGAGCGCGGCCACGTTGCGCTCGAGCAGGGCGCGGTACGTCGCCTTCTGCCTCATGGTCAGCTCGATTGGCACGACCGTCTCACGCTTGGGCGGCATCTCGTCGCCCAGCACGGCGCTCTTGAGCCGTCGGAGGAGATACGGGGCGATCGCGCGCTGCAGCGCCGCCTGTGGGGTCTCGGCCACCGCCAGCGCCGCATCAGGCGCATCCTTCTCCGCTCCCTTGCTCTTGCCCTTGGCCGCTGCCTTGGCAAGGGTGGCCGGCGGCGGCGGCTCTGCCTGGACGGTGCCAGTCACGTACTTGGCTTCGAACGCGTCCGCATCCGCAAACGTGCGAGGAGCGAGCAGGTTGAGCAGCGAGAAGAGCTCCGCGGGCGAGTTCTGGACGGGCGTGCCGGTCAGCAGTGCCAGCTGGGCGTAGCGCAGCCCATCGACGGCGGCGCGCGCGCGGCATTGCGCATTCTTCAGACGGTGCGCCTCGTCGACGACGAGGAAGGACCTGATGACGGGCGCAATCCGAGCTCATCAGTGGCCATCAGTGGCCGTCAGTGGCCATCAGTGGCCGTCAGTGGCCATCAGTGGCCATCAGTGGCCATCAGTGGCCATCAGTGGCCATCAGTGGCCATCAGTGGCCATCAGTGGCCATCAGTGGCCATCAGTGGCCATCAGCGTACCAAGGCACCGAGCGCATCCGACGTTCCTCGATCAGGAGAGTCTCGTACGTGGTGATGACCACCTCGAACCAGAAGCCGCGCCCAGCACCACGCGCCTTGGCGCCCGCCGCGCCGTCGGGAGCACCCTCGATCGTGGGCGCGTTCCAGCGGTGCTTGAGGAGCACGGCACGATCGGCGGACGAGCCGTGGAGCACGAGGGTGCGCAGCGTCGACCAAGCGCCGAGCTCCCGCGCCCAGTGGCCGATGGTCGAGAGCGGGGCAATGATCAGATACGGGCCCGAGACGCCGTGCTTCGAGGAAAGCTGCCCGAGAGTCGCCACGATTTGCGCGGTCTTCCCGAGCCCTGCGGAAGACGAGGCGAGGTCATCGGAGGTCATTAGCGGAAGACCAGGCGAGGCCCAGCTTCGTTTTGGGCACTCAGTCGCAAGGTCATCAGAGGTCATCAGCGCACCCATCTCGTCAGCGAGCATCACGTTGCGCATCTGTTGCCAAGATTGGAGCATCCAGTTCACGCCCTCGAGCTGGTAGGCGCGCAGCTGGCGCCCGTCGGCGTACTTTGGCGAGCGGCTGAGGGGGGCGAGCTTGGCTGGGCGCGCATCGCGCGTCTTGGCCGCGTCGGGCACGCATGGCGCCGCGCATGCGGCCTCGTACGCGACCAAGGCCGGCGCGAGGCCGCCGTCAAACGTGCCGTCCACCTCCCAGCTCGCCTCGGCATACGGAAGTCCTGCCCACTTGATTAGCAGCTCGGGCACGCCGCGCCGCTCGCGCATACTGAGCACTGCCTCGACGTGCACCACCCCCTTCGGCAGGAGCCCAAGGGTATCGAAGGGAGGCAAGAGGTCGTCCCCCTCGCACCGCTCCGCCCCAGCCACGCGGCGCCGTGCGGCCGCTGCTTCCTTGACAGCAGGCGACACCGCCACTTGCGCTAACAGCTCAGCTACAGGCCGGCCGCGCTTCGCCTCGGCGGCTGCCCGCTGTTCGCTCGCGCTCTGCTCGGAGGGGTCGCCCCCTTGCAGCTCGGAGGGGGCATCCCCGGGACCGGTGAGTGTCTCAAGGGGCACGACGACGGGGAACGGCGCGAAGCCGAGCTCCGCCTGTGCCCGATACGGCGCCGTCTCGCTGGGGGTGGCCGCGCTGGCGTCGTGTTGGGCGTCGGCAACGGGTTCCTGCACGTCCGGCATGGATGCATCATCCACAGCTGCGGGCGGCGATGTCGCCTCCTCGGCCAGCGGCGGCGCGGCGAGCGCCTCAACCGGCGGCGTCGGTTTTGCGGAGCGATCCAGCAAGCTCTCCATCGGCGTCACCTCCTCCGCCTTGCTCGGCAGCGGCGGCAGCGGCGGCGCGCTCTTGTTGAAGGCCTTCAGACGCAAGAGCACCTTGGGCTCCTTGCGGGTCAGAGCGCTCTCGGTGCGCCAGGCCACGTGCAGGTACGAGCGCCCCTTCCACTTGATGAGGTACTCAATCTTCGGCCGGCCCGACGAGAGGGAGCCCGGCGCGTAGCGACGAGCGAGAACGTGCTCCACGTCCCCATCCGCCGACGTGTCCGCCACCTCCACCTCCTCGTCTTCGTCCTCCATCGCGCTCGCGCCCTCCGCGCCCTCTCCGTCGGCTCCGTCGTCATGCTGCAGCCCGAGCTTGTACGCCCGCATGGCCGCCCGTACCTCGTGCGCCTCGAGGTCCTCCTGGTCACCGTCCTCGTGCACCATGTGCCAAAGGGCCGGCTCGCCCTGGGCCGCGGGCAACCAGCGCGTGATCGTCCCATCCGAGACCGCCGCGTCGAAGAAGCGGCGCACGCGGCAGCGCAGGTACGCATGACCGCGCTCGAGCCACTCCTCCTGCTCCCCCTCGTCGTCCTCGTCCTCCTCGTCCGACTCCTCCTCGTCGTCCTCATCGACGTCGCTGCCCAACTCGTCAAAAGCCACCGCCCGTGCCGCCGCCTTCGCCGCGTGCTGTGCGGCCGCTCGGCCACTCGTACGTCCGGTCGAGGGCGCTGCCCTCCCCTTGCCGCCACCCGCCGCAGCCTTGCCCTTGCTGGCAGCCCTACCACCCGCCGCAGCCTTGGAGAGTGATTTGGCTCCTGCCTTGGCGTCCCGGACGCTGTCCCGAGCACTCGGTTTGGCGACGGCGCCCTTGGCGCTGCTCTTGGCGCTGCTCTTGGCGGCGGCAGCCGGCTTGGTGGTGGCAGGCTTGGCGGCGATGGGGCGGAGCGGCTTGCGCGGGCCGTCGTCCTCGTCGTCCTCTTCCACAAGGCGGTCACTCTCAGACTCACTGCTGCCGCTCGACCCACTCTCAGCCGAGTCCTCCTCCACGCTGTCGCTCGCCTCTTCCTCCGAGGTCGACGCGGCACGCTTGCGCGCTGGCGCCTTGGCCTTTGCACCTGCCTTGCGCTTCGGCACCTCGTCCGCCTCCTCGGGCGCGGGCGCGGCCGGCGCCGTAGTGGGCGCCCCTTTGGCCGTTACGCCGCCGAAGAAGGTCGTGATCGAGCGCTTGGCGGGGGCTTTGACGGCGGCCGTCTTCTCCGGAGCTGGCGCCTTGATCTTGGCACCTGCCTTGCGCATTGGCTCCTCCTCCTCCTCCTCGTCCTCCTCCTCCTCCTCGTCCCCGTCCTTCTCGACGTAGGACTTGCCGCCACGCGTCGAACGCGCCGAGCGCCCACTACGGCGCCCGTGACCCCCTCCAGCGCCTCCCTTGACGTCCGGGTGCAACGCATCGAGCCGCTCAGCGGCCTCATCCGCCTGTGCCGTCTTTGCCGCCGCCGCCGCCTTGGCCGCCGCTGCCTTCCAGGCCGCCGCTGCCTCCTTGTCCGCCGCCTTCTTAGCGGCCGCCGCCTCCTTGGCCGCGGCCGCCTCCTTGGCCGCGGCCGCCTCCTTGGCCGCCGCCGCCTCAGCAACCGCCGCTTCCTTGGCCGCCGCCTTCTCCTTGGCCGCCAGTTTGGCGCGCTTGGCCTCGGCTGCTTCCTCTCTCAGCCGTTGCTTGTATGCAAGCTCATCGTCGTCGGGACCCTCGCCAGGCGTCGCCCCACGAGTCGCTGCCGACTCCGCCTTGTCGGCCGCTGGCGCCCTCGCTGCGTCCTCCGCCGCCGGCGCCGTAGCATTGGCAGCCGGTGGCTTTGGCGTCGTAGCGGTAGCGACCTGGGGCTTGGCCTTCGGCGGCGCAGAGCGCGGAGGCTGTGCCACAACGTCGGGTAGGAACGCGAACCGTCCGAATAGGTCTGCACACCTCTCGAGCACCTCCGGCCGTGCAGCCGCCGCCATTCCTGCTGCGTCCTCTTGTGCTGCCAGCGACGCCGCGACCGCCGCCTCCGCCTCCGCCGCCATAGCCGCCGCGGCCGCCTCCGCCGCCTCAGCTGCCGCCAGATCCGCCGCGTCCTCGTCCTCGTCCTCGTCCTCGTCCTCCTTCGCAGCCTCGGCCTCGTCGGGTTCGTCCTCGGCCGGCGCAGGCATTGGCTTCGCCAGCGGCATCTCGACGTCGGGCGTGCGCATCGGCGCCGTCTTGGGTGGTTCAGCGCCCGTGGCTGCGCCGTCGCTTGCCGCGGGCGGTGGCGGCACGAAGGCGAAGTCGAGAAGGACGTTGTTGCGCGTCGGGCCTGAACCCGCGTTCGCACCCACGGGCACGGGGCCCTTGGGCTTCTTGGCCGCCGGCGCGGCGACGGCCGTCTTGGCCGGTGCACCCTTGGCTGACGCGGCACTGCCCTTCTTCGCCGCCGGAGCAGCAGCTGGCTTGGCCGGAGCAGGCTTGCGCGCCGGCGCCTTGGACATGGCGAGTGCCTTGCGCTTTGGTGCCTCGTCCTCCTCGGACGCCTCCTCCTCCTCCTCGGAGTTGTCCTCGTCCTGCTCCGAGTCGACCTCGGCGTCACTGTCATCCGAGTCTTCGACGACGAAGCTGTCACTGTCATCATCGTCGCTGGCAGCCTTCTTGGACTTACCAGCCTTGCGCTGCGGGGCCTCCGTCTTCTTGGCGAGACGACTGAGCTGCTGGCGCGGTGCGGGCGCCGCGTCCATCTCAATGTCGCTGTCGGACATCGTCGTCAGTGGTCTAGGCGGGAGCGCGCGAACTCGGAGGAACTTCCAATTCACACAATCCGAATGGATCGGAATCTCATGGAATCTCAGGTATCATGGACTCAAACCCTGGCGCGCTCTCCACCCGCTCAACTTTAAGTCGTTTCGTCAGAGTTCAACCTCACCGGTCCGCGGTCGCGACGACAGAAAACCCACCGTGACCTTTTGACCAGCTCCTATCTGGATCGTGGCATCGTGCTCCACATCGCTTCACTCATCGCGACGCTCTGGATCACACGCCGAGGCCGAAGAACCCCTTAGGCGCGTCTTTGACTGCGATCAGCTCGACCTCGAAGCGGAGAGCACTGCTGCCAGGGATCTTGCCCATCGACATCGCGCCGTACGCGAGAGCGGAGGGCAGCGTGAGCACCGCCTTGCCGCCGGGCCGCATCATGCCGACGCCCTCGCGCCAGCCCTTGACCACCTGGCCGAGCTTGAACTCGGCTGGCTGGCCGCGATCGCGGCTCGAGTCGAAGACCTCGCCCGTATGCAGCGTGCCGTGATAGTGCACCGTCACCATCTGCTCGAGCGTGGGGCACTCGCCCGAGCCGGCGGCGAGCTCCTTGAAGACGAGGCCCGAAGGCATCACTCGTGCGCCCTCTTCGTTCGCCGCCTGCACGAGGAAGCCCGGCTCGGCTGCAGCTGCGACCGCCGCCTCGGCCTTCATCTTCTCACCCCATGCCTGCTCTGCAGCGCTCGTGGGTCCAAAGACCTGCCATAAGAAGTAGGCGGCGTAGAGCCCGAAGAATGCGTAGCCCGCCGGGTTGATGGTGAAGGGATTGAAAGATATCGGCGGCTCGTTGGCCAGCCGATCCCAGATGTCCCCCGGCTCGGCAAAGGCCGGCAGCGTTGGAGCGATTGCCAAGGCCGTGGATGCGAGTGCGGCGGCGGCGGCTGCCGGAAGCTGTGGCCGTGTTGCGATCCGTGCGTGTGTAGTATGGGCAGGTACGCGCAGCGCAGTAGCGCAGGTCGCGATGAGCAGAAGCTTACCGCAAAAGACGGACCTCATTTTCCCCGAACGAGATCGAGCTCCGCGCACAATTGGCTGTGAATACTTTTGTGGTCACGAACATGTTTCTGACAAAAGCTCTTGAACGCAGACCGTAAACGCACTGGGCTGGGGAGCTTCCGGTGGCGCGGCATGTGTAGTCGAGTCAAGTTGACGAGACTTGACGCACCCCGGGCTCGAGCTAGCCTCCGGAACGAGCCCTGGGTGCCCTACCATACCCGTCCGTCCGCGCGATACGAACGGACTGCGTGCTGCAGCTTCGGGCCACATGTCAGCGCCAGACCTGTTCATTCCATCATCCTCTTTCACAGGGCCGAAGGCGGGCTTTGTATTCGAAGCCAGCCAAGCGGGCGTGGGATACTACCCTGACACTTTGTCGATTACACCCCGATGCAAACCCTTTGATAGCGCACCACACTCAACGGTTGCAGTCACCAACGCCGCAATGTGGCAGATGCGCCACGGTGGCATTGAGTGGTCACGGGAGAAGCGTGTGGCTTCGCGTTCAGCCGCAAGCGCAGGACAAGTTTTTGCGTGTGGCCCTGAAGTACCGACGTCTGGCAGCACTCTCATCCGCATCCGCATCCTCCAGTCAAATGGGTATTGCAAATCCATCGCTCCGACGAACAGTGGATATATGATGTACGCTGGCGTCGCCTATGACAGCTTGCACGGGATTGGGATTTGCTTGGAGCTACACTCTGGCAGGGCCTTACGACTTCCAGTGGTTGTGGGGGGAGGGACTTCCGCTCAAGGGGGAGGGAATCAAACTATGCAGGAGGGCTATTGTGCTGCACGCCGCTTCGACATTGCTGGCCGAGTGCTTGAGGTCGCCATCGATGCCCGGGAGCTGCGCATGGCATGGCAAGGGGACGAGGCGAGGCCGTTGCCGATTCCTGCGCTGCCCGATCGGGTTCGGCCTTTCATCATGCTCTCATACCCCCGGGACTCCATCGAACTGCTGAGCATCAGCATACGCAAGTGGCCAGGTGCCGCACTAGCCTTTGCGCTGGCTCTGATGCGCATCTCGCAACGTTCCGGGATCCTCATTCCAGACGAAATCGCCAGCGGGATCTGGAACCGTTCCATTCAACATGGTTGAGCGGGTGTGTTAGGGTGGACGGGCGATGAGTTAGGCTACAAGGCTTTGCCTGTTCTACTATGGCTCGTGTCCGAGAGGCGCGACGAGAGGGGGGCATGTAGGGGGCATGCGTCTGTAGGCTCGCATGTATAGGCTCGGTGCCAGCTCTTAGCGCATAGGGGGACGCGTCCAGCTCGGCGACGCCCGCGATGCTCATGCCTCTGGCATGCAAGACTTGGATGTTGGCATGATGTGACCGAAGGGCGCGGGCTCGGAATCACCCGACATGCTCCAAGGGTTGAGGGTACCCACTCTACCGGCACTTCCATTTTACTACGATCTAGACGTCGACCGTACACCTTTCGGTTCACCTTGACCTTACGAGTTACGTCAGACATCGCGATTCACATTGCCCTTTGAATGGCCTTTGCCGTCGTGCCTCGTGCGTCGACACGGAGTTCGTCGCGTGTGATTGCGTCGAACCTCCGTTGATCCGCGGCGAGCCGGCTTCATGGCCTTCGCGGGCTCAGAAGTCTGATGGGCCATCTCCCCCGACCCTCAGAACAGTTTTCACGAAAAGGCGAGCGCATCCACGTGGACCAAAAGGCGCGAAAGATTCATTTTTTGCCGCGCCGCGGTCGGCGTATTGACTGCGGTGGGAGCGGGTGAACGTGACCATCATGAGCACTGTAGCCCCTCAGATCCAGGCGCGCGTGCCCCTGGGCCCGTTCCGTCACCGCCGCGGGCAGAGCTTCTGCGCGGGCGACTGCTGCGCTCCGGCAGCCGCCAGTACCAGCCGCTCATTTGATGCCACGCGTTGGCCATCATCTCCGGCATGGGCGGCGGCGCTGCACCTGTCTGGGCCGCCGCGCACGGGCGAAGGCACGGACCGAACGCATGCATGGACCACGCCCGAGGGCAAGAACACGCTCGCGCGCTCGCTCCCCATCGAGTTCAGCAGCAGCAAACGGGCTGCCGAGAGCAGCCCGATGGCGAGCGAGCCGCAGGCAGCGGCCACATGCTCCGCGTGTTCGACGTCGTCCGCAGGATCGCTCTCCTCGTCCGCGACCTCGTCTGCAGACGTGCCGGCGCCCGTGCAGAAGCCGCGCCATGCCACACCCGAATCGCCCGCCGCCGCCCAGGCCGAGGTCGTGCGTGCCGCATGCCGGCTTCTCGATCGCGTGGTGGGCGAGTGCCAGCTAGGCAGCCAGCTGTCGCCCGACCAGGTGTTCGCACCCATCTTCCACAGCGTGTCGGTGCCCTCGATCAGCGGCGGCGACTACCTCGTGCACCATCTGCTCCGGCTTGGGCTCGCTCGCAAGGAGCATTTATCGGAGGCGGTCGTGCTGCATGCATTCCTGCTCATCGACCGTCTGTTGCAGCGCGAGGCGCCGAAGGGGTTCCACCTGTGCACGCGCAACGTGCACCGCGTGCTCCTCGCCACCACGCTCGTCTCCGCCAAGCTGCTCGACGACGAGTGCTACAACAACAACTACTGGGCCTCGGTCGGCGGCGTCTCGCTGCCGCATCTCAACGAGCTCGAGGTCGAGCTCATGCGGCTCCTCAACTTCGAGTTGCTCGTGACGGCGTCGATGATCGACGCGGCGCGCACGCGCATGCTTGCGACCGTCGCGTCCGCTTGAGCGCGGCTCGCTCGGACGGCGCGCGCGCGAGAGAGAGAGAATGGCTTGCCCAAGGTGAGAGCCGCGAGAGAGAAAGGCTTGCCCAAGGTGAGAGCCGCGGAGGCTGCGTAGCCACAGCGACGAGAGAGGCGACACTGGCGCTACTTGGGCAGCGCGGGGACGGCGGTGCGGCGGTCGCGCGTTGGCGCCGCACGAGGTGCCAGAGGGCTGACGGTACGAGCGGCGGGGACGCGCAGCCGCGATAAGGACAGCACACCTTACATGTATGAGCGGAGACCAGAGAGAGACACTATTGAAAGTCTGAGAGTGACACGGTGTCTTCGAGAGAACGTGACACGGTGACCAACATTCCGAAGAATGTGAACAAACGTTGTTTCTGTGAACGTTAACATGAACGCAATCACGTATTTTCGGCGAGCTCCTCGTTCGGCTTTAGCACCGATCGCGCAGATGCTGTACGTTGTCATCTCTGCGCTTCTGCTAGGTGGCTCGTCAGCGTACGCGCCTGGCGTGTCCGCGGGCCGTGCCTCCGTGAGCATGCGCTCGTCTGCGCTCTCGATGGCCGAGCGCACGCCGCTCATGGCTGGCAATTGGAAGATGAATTTGCTCCTTCCTGAGGCGATCGCGCTGGCCAAGGACGTCGCCGCAGCTGCAGCCAAGTCGCCAAAGGTAGATGTTGCCGTGTGCGTGCCGTATCCGTACCTCGTGCCCGTCGCCGAGGCCCTCAAGGGCTCGAAGGTGGGCCTCGGCGCGCAGGATGCCTTCTGGGAGACTGCTGGCGCGTACACTGCTGCTGTGTCGACGGGCATGCTGAAGAGTGTGGGCTCCAAGTACGTCCTGGCGGGACATTCGGAGCGCCGCGCAGTCTTTGGCGACAGCGACGCGGACATCAACAAGAAGGTGCTCAAGATCATCGCGGAGGGCCTCACGTGCATCCTGTGCGTGGGTGAGCTCAAGGAGGAGCGGGAGTCGGGCGAGACCTTCAACGTGTGTGACAAGCAGCTGACGGCGGGGCTCAAAGGCGTGTCCGCTGAGATGATGACGCAGATCGTCATCGCGTATGAGCCCGTCTGGGCCATCGGCACCGGCCTGACCGCTACGCCCGAGATCGCGCAGGAGACTCACGCCTACATTCGCTCGTGGTTCGTCGAGAACTACTCCCAAAAAGTGGCCGACGCCGTGATCATCCAATACGGTGGCAGCGTCAACGCGGGCAACGTGGACAAGCTCATGGCGTGCCCCGACATCGACGGCGCGCTCGTGGGCGGCGCCTCGCTCAAGATTGACGCGTTCGGACCCATTATCGCCTTCAAGCCGCTATAAGCGGGCTTGAAGACAACACCGCCGTGGAAGATCCACTGTTGAATATATAATTTTTTACTCCGCGTTTCATTGCTAAATTGGTCAGCTCCAAACGCCCATGTCCGTCCTCAATGCCGCCGGCGCCAGGCCCGTCTCGGTCTTCGGACCCGAGGACGACGAGGACGAACATGGCCTGCACCAGGAGCGCACACCGCTCAACTCGGCCAACAACTCGCCCGAAGGCCGCAAGTCGGTGGCGGCCCGCAGCGGCAAGGCGCCGTCGTCGCCGCTTGTCGGCCGAATGTCGTCCTCATGTTCGCTTGGCGGCGTTGACGCGAAGAGCCAGATCACCGCCAAGCATACCCAGCACGAAATGAATCTCGCACGCAACGAGGCGCAGGCGTACGCCGAAGAGAACGACGCGCGCAAGAGTATGACCGCGCGCATCACGCGAATTATCTTCTTGTTCGGCCCGCTGATCGACGCGGCCCTCCTTTACGTGCTCGGCTCTGACCCGCTGCCACAGCAAGCGATCGACTTTGGGCAGAACATGCGCGCCATCGCGCGCGCCGCCCAGATCACCGCCATGTGCTTCACATTGTTCCTCGGCCTCTACTCGCTCTACGTCATTAATGCCTGGTATGGCGACAAGCCACGCTTCGCAGCGATTGCGTCGAAGCAGTTCCGGCTGCTGCCCGAGTACAAGGTGATCTCGCTCGTGCTCGATGTGGGCAAGCTCGCGTACCCTAGCGGACTGCGCGTGCCGCTCGTCGGCCTCCTGATGGTCGTTCGCGTCGTCGAGTTCATACTCGTCCTCCGACTGACCTTTCTCATGCGGCTGGCCACCCAGCTCACCGATACGAAGCAGCTGCCCGAGATGCTTCGGACGCTCCTGTCGCTCGACGGCGTGGACGGGCACAGCCTGGGCGACTTTCAATCGCCCAGCGAGCAGCGACCGCTCACGGTCGGCCTTCTCGAGACGCTCACTGTCTTCCTCGCGCCGCGACGTCTCGGGCAGTCCAAATCAGAGGGCGCGGGACTTGCGCGCAACTCGGCGCTGCCACTCACACTCTTCATCTTCATCGTTACGGCGGTCGCGTGCTTCGTCGACTTCAACGTGCTCTTCTCGTCGCAGGTGGGATGATATGCCCTGGGCTGATATGCCTGCATAATTGAGCTGATATGCCTACATGATTGCCTGCGTAATGCTTCGTCGACTTCAAGTGCGCTTCTCGTCGCAGGAGCCGATGATCGACTCGAACACCGCCAGCACGCTCGCCGCCGCCTCCGCCAACGAGACCGCGACGCGCTCTCCGTGGAGGCGGCCGACCGAGCGCCCCGGTGGGGGCAACAACGCCCCGGTGACGACGGTGCTGCTCATCGTCTCGGGGGTGACGGCGGACGTGGGGCAGCGCGTCTTGGCACCCGCCTTTGACCGCAACGTCAACCCGCTCTGCGCGCTCGATGTCACCACACGCTGCGACACCTTCCGGCTGCATTCCGTCACGCCGTCCACGAGTGTCCCGAATTGGATCGCCTCGCTCACTGGCATGCCCCCCTCGGTGCACGGGGTGCTAGGCAACGTGCCAGTGGGCGGCACGTTCCCCTTCGATTCGGTCTTCGGACAGGCGAGCGTGCAAGGCGCGCACAGTGGGATCTCAGCGGCCCCGTGGTGCGTCAAGCTCCGACCGCCTCGGATGGTCTGACGGCGCCCCTGATCGCCTCGGATGGCGCCTCGGATGGCGTCAAGCTCCGATTTCCCTGGATGGCCTCTGATGCCTCTGATGGCGCCCCTCTCGGATGGCCTCTGATGGCCTCTGATTGCGCCGCTGATTGCGCCGCTGATTGCGCCTCTGATTGCGCCTCTGATTGCGCCTCTGATTGCGCCTCGAGTGGCATGCAATCGTCCCAGGTACGTGGGGCCGGTGAAGCCCCAGCTACCGGTCTTCTATGGCGATGGGCGCGTCTCGTCGTCGGCGGACGGCGAGTACGAGACCACCCGCACAGGCAGCACGGCGGAAGAGGATTTGAAACGGCGAAGGGCGATGCTTCGGGCCATTGGCGCCAATCGATGCGGCTGCGCGCGCTGGAGCGGGTGCATCCCGACCAGCGACTGCCCCCCCAGGCACCCGACGGCATCCTATGCCTCGATGTACAATCTGCTGGTGGGCCACCTCACCAATCCCGATTCCGTCGGGCACCGCCTCGGGACTGCCAACCAAAACGGCGCCGAGAATGCGTACGAGGAGTCCGTGCGTGACGTGACACGATTCATCACCGAGCTCATGGGAGATCTCCCACCCCACACGGTACTCCTCGTCGCCGCCGACCACGGGCATGAGGCGAGCGGCGGTACGGGCGGCACCTCGCGCGTCGTGACGGAGCTCCCTCTCTTCAGCTACCGTCGCTCCGTCCAGCACTCGGCCACGCGGCTCGAGATTGAGGAGATCGCGCACATCCTCGCGCGGCTGACGGGGCGACCGCTGACGAGCGTCCCAGCCGTGAGCCCCACGGCCACGTCCTCGGTGGGCGCGGCCGCCCCGTCCCCACCCGCTCCAATACGATCGGACGTGCGTATGATTGACCTGGCCGCCACATTGAGCCTCCTCGCGGGCGTGCCGATGCCGCGCCATTCGGAAGGCTATCCCATCGCCCAGATGTTCGAGAACGCGCCACGGCTGTATTGGAAGGATCACGCGCGCGATCTCCTCTACCAGCGATACCACTACGTACGAGCTCTGCTCACCGTCGAGGCGCTCGAGGGAGAAGCCCTCGAGCTCCCTTCCCTCGAGTCGATCGAGATGAATGCGCTGGCCGCCATCGCCGCGGGCGCGCCCACGGGCACGATGGACTATGATCTCTGGGCGACGATCACGTGGTTCACTCAGCTGGAGCAGGTGGAGCAGGTGCTGGACAAAGCAAAGGAGGCACTCGCGCTGCGTTACGGCTCCCGCAACCTTGTGATCGTGCTCGTGCTGCTGCTACTGCTCGTCTCGGTGCAGAGCTACGTGCTGATCGCGATGACCCTAGCGGACCCGGTCTACATCTTCACGTACCGGAGATACGCACATGAGAGTACAGCCTCGTACTGGAAAGTGCCCGACGTCATCGCCCTGTGCTGGGCGGTCGCCATCGTACTCATCTACTACTTCGTCACGATCACGGTCTACCTTGCGCTGATGCAGGGCACGTATGGGTACTCGGCCTTCGACTCGTCGCACGTACACGACGTCTTCTCCCGCCGACGGTACCTCATCGCCGCCCTGCTGCCCGGCATCGTGTGCCAGTGGGCGCTCACTCGGTCCTTCACAGTCTGGTACCGCCAGCCGTTGAAACGCAAGCCTCGAACGGGCCGCGAGTCGCCGCTGCTCCTGGCGCTACGCGGCCTCGTCAAGCTGCGGCTGCTGCTCTCCGCCCAGGTCGAGTCACGGGAGGTGTGCACGGTGTACCTAATTAGGCTCTACCTAGCGGCCGTGAGCGTCTTCGCCACCTTCTTCATCTTCCTTTGCTCGGCGACCGTCTCCTTCCCCCTGCCGTACATGTTCCAGCCGACGCACCTTGATGAGTCCTCGTGGGAGAGCCGCTTCCAGACGCTCACGTTCAAGCTGCTCTCGCTGCCGCTGCTTCTCGGAGCCGCGTACAATCTGTACGTCGCGAAGGACCTCCGAGTGCCTTGGGAGATGCGAGCGAGATGCGAACGAGGAGGGAGATGCGATCTCAGATGACCAAGGATTGCCTTGGAGTGCATCGTGAGCGCCTCTGAGTGCCTCTTGCTTGTCTCTTGAGGGTCTCCGATGGCCTTGTCTCTTGATGGTCTCTGATGGCTCCCCTCATCAGTCTCTTGATGGTCTCTGATGGCCTCCATCATCAGGTACCTTTGGCTCGGCACCCGGCTCACTATCGACGAGGTGGACGCGCTCTTCGCACTCAAGCACCGCAAGCACGAGCGCCAAAGGGGTAACCTCATTGAGCCCAAGGATGAGCCTGTACGGCGCGCCGTACTGAGCCAGCAGCCGCACGCCGTACTGAGCGCCGCCAATGGCAAGCAGTCGCAGTACAGCACTCCGAGGTCGAGCTCCGTTGAGATGGAACCTCCCGAGAATGAGCTCGCGCTCGACGAGCTCGTTCGAGCATACCAGGGTGGGCGGCTGACCATTGAAGGCATGATCTTGATGGAATCTCTGGTGGTGACCGCGCGTGCGAAGTCGTCGCTGCTTGAGGAGAAGCAGGCGGAGCAGCGACGCCGGCTTGAGGAAAAGCTCGCCGAACGCGCAGAGGCGCTGCATGCGGTACGCCGATCGCCTGCCTGATCGCCTGCCTGATCGCCTGCCTGATCGCCTGCCTGATCGCCTGCCTGTTTGCCTTTGATGGGCGCCCTGAATGGCTTTGCATGCAGGTGCAATCGTCCAAGGCCTTCTTAGGGCGTGGCTTCCGCGACATCGAGATGTTGCTTGAGGCGGGCTTCCGCGAGCTCGAAGACCAGCGAAGCACCTACATGGTACAGAGGCGCAAGAAGTTACGTCAAAAGCTCGAAAAGGCACGAGCACATCGTGAGCAGATGGTCGGCGGGGCGGGCCAGGCGTCTTTAGTTACTAAGGCTCAGGCGGGGGGCGGGCAAGGAGATGGGCGCCGAGACGGGCGCCAATCTCCCTCGATGGCAGCTGTGGATGAGGACGATGATCCAACGGACGAGGAGGAGGAGGAGGACGACGACGATGATGATGAGTCGTTCGATTCGGAAGGGCTCGCCTCGATGGACTTTGATGAGCTCAAGGCGCGCCTTGCGGCCACTGACGCTAAGGAGCGGCGCGTGGCGCAACGCGATGGCAAGGACGCCGCGGCGGTCGCCGAGGCGGAGGCAGCGGACGTGCGCATGACAGAGTACCAGTCGCTCGCGCAGTCGAAGATGGGCAAGCAGCAGCAGATGGAGGAGCTGCAGCTGCGCGTCGAGAAGGAGCAAGCGGCCGCGCTTGCGATGAAGGAGCGGCTCGAAGGGGCGATCGCGGACGAGCAGGCGGTGATGGCGGAGTGGGAGCGCCTCGATAGTCAGCTGCAGGCCGCGGAGCTTGATAGGGCGACCGTCACGGCCGCCAAGCTGAAGGCCAAGGAGCTCGCCCTCGAAAAGGCGCAGGTACGGGCGCCTGATGACCCTTGATGGCCTGATGAACCTTGATTACCAAGGAGCTCGCCCTCGAGAAGGCGCCAGCATTGGCGCATTCTGCGCCTTGCTGAGCGCCTCTGATCCTCTGGGCGCCTTGCTGAGCGCCTCTGATCCACTGGGCGCCTTGCCGAGCGCCTCTGATCCTCTGGGCGCCTTGCTGAGCGCCTCTGATCCTCTGGGCGCCTTGCTGAGCGCCTCTGATCCTCTGGGCGCCTTGCTGAGCGCCTCTGATCCACTGGGCGCCTTGCTGAGCGCCTCTGATCCTCTGGGCGCCTTGCTGAGCGCCTCTGATCCTCTGGGCGCCTTGCTGAGCGCCTCTGATCCTCTGGGCGCCTTGCTGAGCGCCTCTGATCCACTGGGCGCCTTGCTGAGCGCCTCTGATCCTCTGGGCGCCTTGCTGAGCGCCTCTGATCCTCTGGGCGCCTTGCTGAGCGCCTCTGATCCTCTGGGCGCCTTGCCGAGCGCCTCTGATCCTCTGGGCGCCTTGCCGAGCGCCTTTGATCCTCTGGGCGCCTTGCCGAGCGCCTCTGATCCTCTGGGTGCCTCTCTGATCGTGCCTCCGCGTGGACGCGTCGTCATGGGCGCGTCGTTGTGGGCAGGTGGCCGAGTCGTCGCTCGAGGAGCTCAAGGAGACGTATCGCGAGCTCAAGCGCATGGAGGAGAAGACGTTGCGGGCCGTGCGCGAGGCCGAGCAGCAGGGCAAGCTCGAGGCGGCCGCGCTCGACCAGCAAGCGGATGCGCTACGGAACGCCAAGATGATGTGGGCCGAGCGGCTGGCGGCGGCCCAGGCTGATCGTCAGGCGCTCTTCAAGGAGGCACAGGCCGTCGAGCAGCAGCTGCGCGCCGAGAAGGATCGAAAGCAGGGGGCGCAGGCCTCTGCAGCGCACTACCGCGCGCTGCTGCGCGACCAGATGTAGCTTGTAGGCCCGAGGAGCGCTGATCTCGTGATCATCTGCGAGTGGATCGCCAAATCAAAGAGAAACAGCAAACACGGCAACGCCCTTGTGTTGGCGTGGTTGAATAGCCTATTTTGCTACTTCAACCACCGCACAGTGTAAGCTGTAACAACTAACATGACGTGATAGGAACATGACGTGGAACTACGCTATCTCGGACCGTGCGGTAACGGAGCACACGGAGGAACATGTCACCGGTTTGGGTTTCGCCTTTCGCCCCGCCCGCAGGCGGCAGCATCCTGATCCTCGCGCTCCGGGCCGGCCCAACCCGACCATTGAAACACATGAAAGACACACCACAATACGCCAGCCACCCGCCCGTTCCTCTCCACAACCCTCAAACCGCCGCCGCCCATTGAGGTTTCTCCTTTCTGTCACCGAGACAGTTGCGAATTAATCGTTCTCTTACTCGTGCTCCGTTGCGCGTTGGACTCGGCTTCCGCCGAAGCCACGACATATGGCGCCTGTCAACCAAGCGCAATGGCCGATGCTCACAACCACCGTGCGACTTCAGGAGGCTTCTGCTCCTTCCGGGTGTCTATCCATACTGGATCCAAGGATCCCCCATAGGAAGGCTCGGACGAGCTCCTCAATGCATACGAGGGTTTGCTGTCGCCACTCAAGGCGACGGTAGGAGGCGACGAGGATCTGCAGCTGGCGCGTCCGCCAGATCCACCGCCCAAGCTTAGCTTCGACGTCATCATTCCTCTCATCGATCGATCTTTTCTTTTCCCTTGCTCCTCGAGCTTGGCGAGATGCTTTGCCATCTTCCCGGCTTCGGCCAGCCACACAGGATCCATGGCTTCCACATTGAATGGTTCGGACGAGCTCTCCAGTGGAGACGAGGGTCTTCTGTCGCGACCAGAGGCGATGATAGAAGGCGATCGATTAGGCGACGAGGATCTGCAGCTGGCGCGTCCGCCAGATCCACCGCCCAAGCCTTGTAGCTTCGACGTCATCATTCTTCTCATCGAACGCTCTCTCTTTTTCTCTTTCTCCTCGAGCTTGGCGAGATGCATTGCCATCTCCTCGGCTTCGGCGAGCTCGCTCGGGTCCGCTGCCTCCATGCTGCCTAGACTGTTGAGCATCTCGGACCAGTTGACCCGCTTGGCCTCACCGGAGGTGCCTCGCTGCTTGTCCGCCAGCTGCTTGCCCAGTCGCCGAAGTGCGAGCTTGACGGCCGTCCAGTGCAGCTTGCCCGCTGCCAAAGGGTATGTATACACACTCTCCAGCGCGCCATTTGAGTTCACCGCCCCACCCTCAATCTCCTCGTTGATGATGGCCAGCAGGCTCGCGCGCGTCACGAGCTGCACGTCGGCGTACGTGAGGGCGCAGGCCGGGGGTGAACGCAGGTCGGAGCGGTTGAGGATGCAGTCCTCGCCCCAGACCGAGCCGCCGAGCAGGATCGAGCCGCGGTGGACGACGGTGCCCCTGTTCAGGTTGTACAGGGCGTCGGCGGGGAGCATCTCTGTTGGCACGAAGACCATTGGATCGAGCGCCATGGCGATGCGCACCGAGCACGCCATCTCGACGCCCTGCAGGAATGGGACCGACGTGAGCCATGGGCCGTTGACCTGGAGCGAGAGCTCGCCCTGATGCTTGTGCGACAGAAGCTGCATGAGCACCTTTTGCGAGTTGCCCATCTGCACGTGCTTGGCGCGGTAGAGGTACTCGCGCAGCTTGATGCGTGTGGGCGTGGCGAGTCGGTTCATCCGGCAGTAGCGATTGAGCTGGTCCATGTTGTTGCGGAAGACGATGCCCTCGGGGTTCATGTTGGAGAGCACGTCGCACAATGAGGCGACGATGGTGCTGTTGAGCAAGCATGCGATGACCGTGAGGGCGGTGAAGAGGAGCGCCTCGGATGGCGTTGTCATGCGCGAGTCCGTGTCGCCACCCGAAGCGCCCGAGATGAGCATGATCATCCAGTAGTAGGACATGGCCCACAGGTCATACGCGCTCACGCACCAGACGTCGGTCAGGTGCGAATAGTCCTCACCTCCTGGTAATGACAAGGGGACCGGCTGCAACTCCCACACCTTGCCCGGCTGGTAGTCTGTGCTCATCATGTCGTTCGGGTCTTCGCTACGAACACAGTAGCCCTTGAAACCACGCCACGTGTACAGGGGCGTGTCGGCAGTCGTGGTGCCGATGACGAGAATGCACGCAAACCAATGGCCTGCGATGACGTATCCGAAGAGGCACTTGATCATCGTCTGTGTTGAGAAGTCGATCGAGATCGACGTCTGCCAGCGCACAAGGATGCGCGACGCCTTGGCCACTCTGACCAGCTTGATGAGCCTCAGCACGCGAGCAAAGCGCAGGATGCGAAGCCTGGTAATATCGGTCCCGCCTAGGTCCGTCTGAACCTCGCCCGACAGAGCCTCGACAAACGCAGGAGGCGCCTCTTCAAACATCGGGATGATATCGAATGCCACTGTGGCGACGGAGACGATGTCGACGAAAGCCCACGTTTTCAAGTAGTTCAAGAAAATCTTGTCGTGCTCCTTGACCATCTCGGTCACTGTCTTGGGAACCACCTGCATCATCCCTGCGCGCGCCAGCACGTTCTTTCGGGGATCTACCTCCAACACCCGCTCAGCTGGGTACATAACAAAGATCTGCAGGACCATGTCGAAGAAGAAGAAGATGTCGATGACACGATTGACGATGAAGCGCGTCGAGGTGACATCTTTCTCGGGCTCGAGAAAGGCCACCTCGTAGGGGCAAGCGAACGCTGTGTAGAACAGCGCGATGGCGCCCGCCACGTCCCATCTGGCAAAGAACTTGCTCGTGCGCGGGTCTATCAAAGGGAGGCAACACCACTTCGGACACCACCGAGACCGCGAACTAAACGATCGGCAAACTTTGGTTTTCTCCTTGCCGAGCTGCTCAATCTTGCCGGCTTTCTTCCCCGTGTACATCTTGCGCAAGCCGCCACCCTCAGCACCGCTTCCTGTCTTTGCAAAATCGAGCTTCGAATCCATGCTGGTCTGCGAGGCCAAAGCGGGCGCAGGAACAGAAACTCGGCGGGCGCGCTTCGGGAGGCACAATCAACAGTAATCAATGAAATTGAGGAAAGTTCGACCGGTATCCGGTTACGTTTCAGTAAGTCCCATCGAGCCCGGTGTGTGTTCATAACCCTAAACCGAGTCGTACTTGCTGGGCACAGCTACGCTACCGTGCTATTCAGTTATCGTCTGGGAGGACAGTACACGCGCGCTGCGTGCATTCATATCTGACGATCGACTTGCGGACTCTAAAAACGAAGAGGCCAAATGGCGGCCGGGGGGCCGCAGTCCGGCCCGACTCGGACTGCGGCGCCGGCGGCCAGGCCCGGAATCGCACTTCGGCAGCAGGAGCCTGCGGCACGGGCTGCAAGCCCAGCTCGACAGCCGCGCAAGCAGTCAGCTCTGAGCGCGGACCCGATGGAGGTTCTCACTAGCTCGTGCCGCGATGCGATGAACCGCGCCTTTGAAACAGCACCAGCTGCACCAGCTCTCGCTCGGCCTGCTGCAGCCGCGCCATCGTCCTCCGAGGCAGCCGCACCATCGTCCACAGAGGCAGCTACTGCCCCGACCGTGCCTGTGGAAGACGCGACCGCACCAGCCGCAGACCTGCCAACCGATGAAGCTGCAGCTCAAGAGCCTGGAGCTCCAGAACCGGCGACTCCCGCAGCAGACATTGACCCACTCGCACGATTTCTGAACAGTCTCGTCGGCAAAGACAATCCTGCTGGATGGGGCATTCCGGATGCGCCGTCGACTCAAGAAGTGCACCCTGATGGATCACCGGAGTTGGAAGCGCGTAAGCCATGGACACCTCCACCAGCGTCAGTAGTGCCGCCACTGAAACTGCCTCCCCCTGGGGCGTTCCTCGAGGGCCAGGATCCCGTTCGTCCAGCGTCGATTCCCAAACTTAGCAGAGGACCGTCATCTGCCTCGTCTCTGCCTCTCAGCACCGCCGCAGCCACGGGCGATCCCGGCCTCCAGCACCCCACAAGAGCAGCTCAGAGAGGAGCTGCTTCCTCAGGATCCAAGACCAACGCTGCTCCGGTAAGAAAGGCATCAGACGTCACATCGTCAGCATCCTCAACGGTGAAGTCCTCGGTGGCTGTTTGCAAGGCAGATGCCGGCGGCTTGAGCAAGGTTGCACCGGCCCAAACCTCGAGCAAGTCGGATGCGGCGGCGGTTTTCCAGCCGCCGCCTCCTGCAAGCAGCTCCACGAAGGCTGCAGAAGTCTCCCTCGCTGCGGGTGTAGCACGGACAGCCCTCGCTGCGGGTGTAGCAGCACGGCCAGCCTCAGATGCACCTTCGTCCATCGAGCCCAACCCAGGAAAGCAGCAGCGCGCTGCGGGTGTAGCTCGGGCAGCTTCGGATGCATCTTCATCCGCTGAGCCAAATCAAGCAAAGCCGCAGCCGACGACCTCGGCGCCGCTAAAGCAGGAAGGGGTGACCACGGTGCCGGCCGCGGTGCCCGCCGCGGTGCCGATTGGAGTGCCCGCCGCGATGCCAGCCGCGGCGCCGGCCGCAGCGCCCGCCGCAGCGCCCGCTACGGTGCTGGCTACAGCGCCGGCCACGGCGCCGGCCAGCACGCGGCCCAAACAGCAAGCCAATGTGGCCACCCCGAGCGATTATGAAAGGCGGCTGGAGGAGCAACGTGTCCGATTTACAGCTGCAGGACAAACCAAGAAGACGGCCGTGCCCTCGTGTGCAAAGGCCTCTGCGACGGACTCTTCCACGAAGTTGGCAGCAGCGGGAGCACGCCCTGCAGTGGTCGAGGTGCTGGCAGTAGATCAGCCACCACGGTCCCCAGACCTGCTTGCGGTCGCTCCCAGCGTGACTCAAGTGCAGCTGCACGTCTCCATCCGTCGCTTGTGTGCGCTCGATGTCGCCACGCGCAGCTTCTCGGTAGGACTCACTTGCACCACGTTGCACGAGTCTCACCAGGACGACCACATCGTGGTGCCGCCAGATACCCGCGGGCTGTGCCTCGTCGATAACGACATCCACTGGTCATCGCGCAAATTCATGCCGACGCTGCAAGCAACTTCGGCCCACGAGCAGGTCTGGGGACCGTGGAAGGTGATGGTCTCTGAAGATCGCGGCCGCTGCGGGCGACCGATGCTGCTCTGTACGCGCAGCCTGACCGCGCGATTGCAACTCGACGTTGATTTGCGCGATTATCCGCTGGACGTGCAGATCCTGAGCATCAGCTTAACGCTGACGGCGGGCTCGGACGTCGCGCAGCTAGTGCCCCTGCGCGAGGACTTGCCCGACGGCACACCCGACTTGGTGCACGTCGACTATGCGCACATCCATCTGCCAAGCTTTGCCTTCGTTGCGGACTGCCCGCACGTGGCCGGCGTGCGCACGCTGCGTGAGCGGCTCTGCTACAGCAATTATCGCGGCCAGTCGCAGGCATACGTGCACATCCCATTGACGCGTTCGCATGACGCGTGCTATCTAGCCAGCGTGGCCGTGCCGCCCTTTGGCATCGGACTGCTCGCATGCCTCGTGTTCTCGCTGCAGGAGCCAACGACGCAGCTTGCGGATCGGATGACCATTGACGTCGTGCTGCTGCTGGTCGCGGCGATGCACAGGACGTACATTGCGAGCGTCCAACCTCCGGGACGACGCTCGACACGCCTCGATGTCTTCGTCACAGCTTTGTTTGCCCTCCTCGTTTTTGTCACCGCGTGCCACGTTGCTGCGTCGGCGGTTGCGGGAGCGTTCTCTGAGGAGCTCGCGCGCACGGTCGACCTGACCGCCGCGGCGGTGTGCACCACGGCGTGGCTGCTGTTCACGACCATTTATGTCTACGAGAGCATCCGTTCGCGGCGCGCGCACGAGGGGCGACTGCTCAAGCTCATGCGCTTTTACCAACAGCAGCACGGTTTTGAGGTCGATGTTGCCGAAGGCAACAGCTCGGCTGTGCCACTCTTCGGCCCGAGCAAAGCGGAAGCCTTCCTAGAGGAGTTTGTCACTCTAAGCGAAGGCGGGCTGTCGCTGCACGGCTCGCCGACGCAAGCTAGGAGCATCAGCAGGGTGTACCGCTCGGAGACAGACACCCGCAGTCCCTCGCCGTCGCGGGTGAGGCACTTTCGGCTTTTCGATGATGAGGAGGTAAGTGCAGTTGGCGCGGCTCGCGTGTATTTCGAAGCGTAGGAAACTGAAGTATGAAGAGGAAAACGCTTGGGGTTCTGTTTTTTTGGACGTGTTCGTCGGACGTCCGCAGGTACCGCGTCTCCTTGGCATTCGGTGGTCCGACCGACGCGATGGATTGGGTCAAGAACGATGCGATGCCGGTAGAATCGCCGGGTGACACATTCTTCTCCGAGTCGCATCATCTTAAAGTGACGCAGTATGGCAACAACCAGCCACCCGACATCATTCCAAGCCATGACAGCTACTCCACGACTTCTTCCACCTACGGCGCTCACTGGCAAAGCAGATTTGGGCCGGCGTCAGAGCCCATCGTGGCGCGTCGGCCGGCGGGCGCGGATATCGGCACTAGCCGGCCGTGGCCCAACATGAACGCGCCGAACCTTGCGTCGCGCATGCCACCTTCGTGGATGCTGTGCGAGCGACCCGCGACCAGCCCGATGGACGTGCATGTGAATGCACCATCAGCCGGCCAAATGATAATGACACTCTCGCAGCGGGACTATGGGAGGACAACCTCGAAACTGTTTGCGCAACCTCAGCCGGGGCCGCGGGTATCGAATACACTCAAGGACATTTGGTTCCGACCCAAAACGGGTTTCGCGGTTGGTTCAAGACCGGACCGGCGTTGGGTCGTTCACGAGGAGACGACGTTGCGCGCGGAGAGGCTGAAGGCTTATGCGCTCGCCAAGACGGCCGTGAAGGATCCGGTTCGAGTGCAGTTCGAACGCGTACCACCTGGCAGGTTGCACTCTTTCGGCGCCGGTCTCTAGCGCGACACGTTGAGGAGTCGAACAAGGCCCTCGCGGGAGAGCGCGCCCACAAATTTGGGTCTTCAAGTGCTCTGGGGACCCTACCGCATCGGTGAAAGGTGCAGGCGCGGCCGAGATGGCGTGAGGCATGGACCCTTAATGGACCACAAGACAAGCTAGCCAGCATGCACATGAGGGCGTGAATGAGTGAGTGAGTGTCACTCACTCAGCACATGAGGGCGCTCCGCTGCGGAAATGGGCTGAGATGCTACTCCTCAGTAGGAATTTGTTGTACGTCCTTGAGCGCCGTGTCGGCCCCGTCGCCTGGGTGATTTGCCTGGAGCCTCGCGCGTTTGAAGCCCCGCGTCTCCGTGGGGCTTCAAATACGACCAAGTATGGAAGAACTTGCCAGGAAGAACTTCGAAGCTCTCCGCCTCTCCTCGTCGGCACTCCCGACCGGCGCCTACCGACCCATTTGCGGATCTTTCTCCACAATGGCGCTCAGTGCCGCACGACCTAAGGTAGCCAGCAGAAAGCGCCGCTGCTGCGGCCGCGTCGGTTGGCTGTTGGTGTTTCCTTGCATTCTCGCCGCCACCCTCAGCGATCAATTCGCCAAGATACTCGCAGCTCTGCTCTTCACACGGCCGGGCAGCCAGAGCTGCGTGCCTCCCGAGGAGCTAGGCCTCGGCTCAGCTTCGCCGTTGCGACCGCTCACCGAGGAGGAGATTGCCGCCTTCGAGCGCGACGGTTCCGTGATTCTTCCGGGGATTCTCGACGCCGTGTGGCTCGAGCGGCTGCACGCACTCGCGAGCGACGTGTTCAAGCACCCGAACACGTGGGACGTCATCTACTCGCGGCTGATTGCCAACTTCTACTGCGCACAGAAGAGCATTCTCTTGCACCATACGTCCGTGTGTGGGCGCGAGCTCGCCGAAAGCGCGCCCACGACGGCCATCGCTGCCGCGTTGCTGCGTTCCACCACGCTGCAAGTCTGCGAGCCGACGGAGGGGCTCGCCAACTTCCGCAAGCCATCTGGCTGGTTTGCGACGACACTCGGTATTTCGCAAACGTGCGGCACGACCGGCTTCCACACGGACGACGCGTACATCCCTGTGGGCCGGCGCGACCCTTCCCGCGCCGCCGTCGTGCGCCTGTGGATGCCGTTGACCAACTTCACCTCGAGGCACTTCCGTTTCGCAGCGCTCAACGAATCGTCGGCGGCGAGGGCCGAGCGTGCCGCTGCAGGGCTCGAGGCGCTGCATGGCACGTCCTACCGCAAGGACGCTCTGCTAGAGGACTCGGGTGTCCTTAGCCGGCCAGGGCAGGTGCTCGAGGCTGGTGAGATGCGACCGGGCGATATCCTTGCTTTCTCTGGCGAGACGGCTCACTCAGCCACGGCCCTCGACTGTGACGACCCCTCTGTTGGCGGCTGCCTCCGTTTGATCTTGAGCTTCTCGGGCGACAACGCGGTCTTCGTGGGCGGCCGCTCGACGGGCCTCATCCCGCTGCACGACAACCAGACCGAAGGCGAGCGCCCGGGGGGCGTGCAGTTCCCCACAGTCTTTCCTGACGCCACGGCGGCTCCGTGGGAGTGGCAACCGTTGGAGCCGAGCGTGCACACGCTCGCAGCCGCGATCTGGTTCGCGCTGAGCTCGGGCACGCAAAGCTTCACGGGCTACTCGTGGCGCAAGCAGCTCGTGTACATCGTACGCGTCGGCTGGTACACTGTCGTCAACGTGTGGGATCATCCTGAGGGCGCTCTCAGCCTTGTCGGCCACTTTGGTGGTAGTCTGCTCGGCTGGATGGGCGGGCTCGCGACGACGTAGACGTTGGCGCAAGCATCCAAAAGGCGAAGGCGCGAAGGGGGTGTCCACGCAGTGTCCGCACGCTGCACCCGCTCGTCGCGCGCTTTGAACTGTCGTGTGTGCCGGGTGTCGTGCGGGTGTGCGCGGGCGTGCGTCATGGCGGCGACAGACTGCGGCGTGACTGTCGCCTGTGCGGTTGCGGTTGCGCGCTCGGACTGCTTCCGCGCTCGAATCAACACCGGGCGATTTCCGGGATGACAATCCGTGTATCCTGTGCTCCCGTGGACGGTGGACCCCGGGACGCCCGGGTCGCGCCCCGGTGGGTGGAGCCTGCGGTCGTGACTCGCGTCGTACGCTCGCACGCGGCGTCGCTCTGCGGTGAACGGTTAGAAAACGGCCCAACCATAAAACCAAACATCAGTAAAGGGGGCCGGGCATCAGGCCGATGTTCCGCACCGCCTCGCCCCGCTCTGCGCTACCGGTCCGAGTGCGCATATGGGGCGCTGGACCATGGCCGGGCGCAGCGGCACGTAATACGGCAACGTCCAACGACCGCACACGCCTCACGCGGCTCCGTGTGCGCCTCGCAGCCCCGCACAGGTACGCGTTCATGACATCTCCGACATGCCACTCATGCCTGATTCACTTCCGACCTGAGTTACATTGCTGAGAGAGAGAGAGAGAGAGAGAGAGAGAGAGAGAGAGAGAGAGAGAGAGAGAGAGAGAGAGAAGAGATTCACACTGCTGCCCTCGTGCTACGCGAACGCGTTCGAGCTGCTGAGGCTGCTGCCGCCACTTTCCCGGACGAGACTCTTCATCCCGGCACGGCGGATGGCATGCTACGAGCTAGCTCAGCTGCCGGTCGGCGACCGCCCGCGACACCGGCGCCGAAGGTGGAGGGTTCCTGGGTAAGGTCGAGGCGACGCCCCAGACGATCGGTGCTCATTAATTGGCTTAATTGGCTGGGCGGGCGTGGGCCGAGAGCTTCAGACGACGGCATCGCCATGCTCTTCGCCGCGCTCGCCGCATTCGCCATGCCCTTCGCTGCACTCCAGTTGGCCTTGGTGCCGATGCTGCCGCCCGCGCTGCCGCCAGTGGCGGTGGAGCCGCCGGCGCTACTGCCTTCTTTCGTCGTGCCGTGCGGCGCTGTGGGCACGTAGCGGAGGCTTTCGTGGTACAAGATCTGGCGGCTCTGTTTCCACGTGGGTGCCTTGAGCGCCTCCTTGAGCACGGTCTGCAGCTCGATGACGCACGTGCGCAGCGCGTCCACCTCGCGCTTCTCGGCGATCGCGTTCTTCAATCGGAAATTGAGTTCGAGCAGCTCCTGGTCGCGCTCAAGCACGTACCGATTGGCCAGGTTCAGGTCCGTACGCAACTGCTCGGCCACCTTTTCGAGCGCCTCAAGCTTGTCACACGCGGCCGTCGCGAGCGCGCGCAGATTACCACCCTCCGCCTCAGCCGCCCGCAGCCGCGTGGCCGCGGAGCCTTGGTCGCCGTTCAGGTCGCCGATGACCTGCTTCAACGTGGCCACCTCCGTCACTAACTTATCTCGCTCCGCCCCTAAAATGGAATTCTCTTTCTTGCTGGAGGCCAGCTCGGATTTGAGCTTCTTGACCTGATCCGACCACTTGTCTATCTCCGCCTGCTGCTGGACCTTGAGCTGCCCCACCTCGCGCTTCGCCAGTCGCTCATTCTCGAGCGCAACTGCGGCCATCGTCGCGGCATCTTTGACTGTGGCTTCGACGTAGCGCAGTCGACTCTCTACCTGCTGGATGTGCTTGCGCATCGGTGCGAGCTCTTCCTCAGCGTTCCGGATCTCGATCGCCATCGCGCTGGAGAGCATGTCGAATTCGCGTCGGTTCTGCTGGAGCTGCTTCTTCACACTCTCGCGCATCTTGCCGATCTCAGTCCGCAACTCGCTGTCGCAGCCGCGCACCTCGCCCTGGAGCACGGCAATCACGGTGTCGCGGTCGCTCACACCGCTACTCGCCGCACGGATGCCACTCCACGCTGCATCCTCGAGTGCCGTGAGCTGCGCCTGCAGCCGCGCGTTGATGTTGTTCGACTTGATGACGAGTGAGCGAGCGGGCCTTCGAAATGGATGGTCGGCGGGCGAAAAGTCGCGCGCGAAGTCACGACCGATGACCTCCGAGGCTGACGCGCATTCCATTCGAACGCGTGCCGAGTCCGCGATCGTCTGGATGAGAGCATCCTGGTCCGCATCCTTCGGCGCGAAGAGCGGCTCGGGCATCGTGCTCTCGGGGCGTGTGATGAAGACGCGGGCTGTGGGGGCCTGCCGTGGCTGCCGCGGCTGTTGCTGCAGCAGCACCCTGTACCCGAGCTGCTGCTGCTCCAGCGGCGGCGGCGGCGGCGCGGGCGGCGGCGGCTGCTCTTGTGACGGCAGCTCGATGCTTGCACTGTTGCGTCGAATCGGCTCGTGCGCACTGTCGCTAAAGGTGGCGCGTCGACCATCACTGCGTGTGCTCGCGCTTGGACTCGGCCCAGTGTTCGCGGTCCGCAGGGTGGCCAGCTCGTCAGCAGAGAGTGCCAGGCCGCTCGCAACCTTGTGGAGTGCATTTGTACGCGGTGTGAGCAACCCCTCCGCGGCGGGCACCGGCTGCGTGACCGCCGCAATTTGCAGCTTCGGCGCAGCACGGCGTTCTGCTGCCATGCGCTCGCTGCTGCTGAGCAGGTTGTCAGCGGCCTGAAGCCTCTGGGCAGCGGCGCTGGCGAGCCCATCAAACTCAAGGCCCTCGACGTGCTCATGCGCGTCGTAGGGACGCACGCCGGGCCGTTTTGTTCCTTGCTGGTGCCGCGCGAGCACCACCTCACCGCCGCTGGCCGTCATCCAACCGATCTGCGTCGGCCGGTGTACGCCGCGCATGACCGTTCCGGTGGGTGGCTTACGATAGGGTGCTGCCGTGCTCGCAGTGTACACCTCTGTAGGGTGCGAGTCGAGCCGTAGCGTCGGCGTGGAGGCGACACCCTGGAGCTTCATCTCGAACCCGTCGATGAAGACCGTTCCCGTAAACACGAGACCGTTCCCGCAAACTAACGGCGTAGGAAGTCAAGTCAAGTCAAGTCAAGTCAAGTCTGGAGCACGTACGATAGGCTTCCGGGTCGTCTGTTGTTTATTAGCTTCCCCGAAGTCGGGTTTGTCATGGCTCTGCCGTGTGACGCCCTTTCACGGGACACGGCTGTGAACTCAACGTGAAGGGCCAGATTACAGGGACGGTAACACGGTAACCAGATAGGGGGAATGCGGGAGAGTCCAATGGTCTTATTTACCGGTTACTGATTCGTTACCGGTAAACCTTGAGCTAACATTTGCAAACTCCCCGCACCCCTCTGGGAACGCCGCGCCGCCGTATCACCGCGAGTTGAAATCATGGCTGCTGCGCGCCCGAAGCTAATCTTGGATTTGGGAATGCATCACGGCGAAGACACTGTCGCCTACTTGAGGCGAGGCTTCAGAGTGGTGGCCATCGAGGCCAACCCATCGCACATAGATTTCAAGGTAAGAAAACACGGATGCCCACGGACGCGCCTTCTCGATAGCTACATGCAGTGGCTACACAACTTATCGATACCTCATTGGGATCCTGATCGGCGTCTCAATCCGGATCACCAATCGGATCACCAATCGGATCTGACCGTGATCAATGCGGCAGTCACTCCTCATGGCGGCAGTAACACCACCGTCGTCCTGTGCAAGAATGGCGTAAATGGCGTGAGTAGCCACGTGCTTGGCGCGGAGAAGGAGACGTGCGATCGTCCAATCGAGGTGCTGAGTTTGACCTGCGGCGAACTCATCCTGAGGTATGGTCGGCCGTGGTTTGTCAAGATTGATGTTGAGGGAATGGAGAATGCCTGCATTGAATCGATCCTTGCCTTGCCCACATCGTTGCTGCCGGAAACGATAGCGTTTGAGAGCCCGCTGCGTGCGCCGACACCGCAGCGTGGTTGGACATGCTCGGGAGCGTGCATAGCGGCCTTTGTGCAGATCGTCGATGCTATGAATGCCCGTGGGTATTCCAGTTGGAAGCGCCAGTGGTGGAGGATGCAGAGCAGACCAGGCATGCTTCCGGATGAGGTGAAGGACAAGGGCAGTGCAGGGCTTGAGACATGGGTGAAGGCCGATGAGGTCAAGGCGACGGCCTGCGGCTTCTTCAACGTCTCTCAATACACTAGTCTCAAGAAAAGATGGATATCGCACATCTCAGAGTCGACGGGTTGCGATTTGCACGCCCGGCTGGGCCCGCGTACCACGAGCGCAGAGTCGTCATCGGGCGCAAGGGCGCCCGTCACAACCATCGCTTCCCAGCTGCTGCATCCCAGATGCAGCGGAGTTCCACTCGAACGATGCCACACGACTCTGAATTCCACCTACGCCTCGCAGTATGAGTGGAACCGGCTATGCCATGGCGGCGTAGTGACGGTTGTAACCAAGTAAAGACCCACCGGCGGGTGCCACGGCTGAAAAGTGGTGGGCTTTGGAATTGTGGTGCAATTGTTGTGGTGGGGGCCGCTCTGAACCTCTGTAGAGAACTGTAGAGTTTCTGTAGAGTTTACGTGAGTGACGCAAGGTCAAATATCACTGAAGCGAAGACGTGCTCCGCTTTATGATTCCGTTAACTTGATTCTACTTAGGTACTCGTTGGTTGCTTGGTTCTAGTTCTAGATCGAAATTTGACGTAGAAGAATCGGCGTCGGAAAGGCAAAGCAATGAGGCAAAGTTCTCGTACGTGAGCTCGTTAAGGGATTGAATGTTTAGAAAGCCGCGGGAGCTCGCCATGGGGGCTAGGCAAAGGGACCGGCGCCGCCGCCCGGCGCCCGCGCGCGCCGCGGCCTCTTGAATCTAACTTGAAATAATCCTGCAATTTGGAATCCTGTGCGGTCGGTTTGATTCCTTCGTGGCGGCGGTCTTTGGCGTTGCTTCAACCGGATGTCAACCCGGGAAATTCAAGTCTACCGTACTTGTAGCGCGTAGGTATACAGAAACAACAGACAAGGCCACATGAAGCCCACACGCAGAGCCCACACGCAGGGCCCACACGTCGACTTTCTTACTTGACTTTGAGTTGACCGAGGGGTGCGATGCCGTCCTTTGAGTGGTGAGCGCGGCCACCGCGACGAAACTGACTGTCTTGCTTGACTTGACTTTACTGACATGACTTGACCGCCCCTGTGTAAGGGGGAGGTCAGAACCCCCTTTGCCCTTATACATGTACCCTGTGAAGGCCTGCTGTCTCCACATTGCGTCCACTGCACCTTGGCCAGCCATGTTGTTCGCGGACAAAAATGCGCTGCGCACGCAGCTGAAGGTTGACATGCTGCGCATCCGCGAGCGCGAGCTTCAATACTACACCAACAACTGCCTCGCCATCTCGACGTCCGCCGCGCTGCTCGCCGGCTTTGCGTGGTACGGCCTAACCGAGGTACCATTCGACAGCAACGCTAACCCGTTCACGCAGTGCCTTTACCTCGTGGTCACCACACTCATCATGGGCCTCGAGCTGCTGACCGTCGTCAACGCGACGCTGTGTGCCATCCTCGGGCCCGGCCTGGCGCTGCGCGGGCCCGACGGCTCGATGCACAATGCCGTGCAGGGCATGATGACGCACTACCGCTTCACGCTCGCGTGCTTCACGCTGGGCCTGATCTGCTTCATGATATCGGCCCTTCTCTATTCGTGGATGCAGTTCGACTGGACGCTCTCGTTGCCCATGACACTCCTTGTTATCTACTTCCTCATCCTCCTGTACCGATACTACTGGCGCATCTACCGACGCTTCCGTCTGCCGCCGGATGCGGCCGTCACGGGCGCCTTCAATGTGGGATCGGGCGACGGCGCGAGCTCCTCTTCAGGCTACGACGCGGCGCAGCGGGCTCAGCAGGAAGCACAGGAACGCGAGTACCAGCGCGAGATGGAGGAAATGCGCAAGACATACGGCCACCTGCCTGAGTCCGTCCGGGCCTCCATGGGCATCGGCGGCGCGAGCGGCAACGGGGGCGCGGCCGGCGCAAGTGGCAACGGGGGCGCGCGCTGAGGGCGAAGCAGGTCTTATACTGTATTAGACAGGGTTGCGCCATGTGCGCGCGTTTGTGACGTGACTAGCCCGTGTTGTTCGCGCGTGATCGAGCGGTGTCGTTGTGAGGTTGCAGAAGGTTGCATGTCTTGTGAGAACAGTAGATCTGAGTGTCTGCCAGAGGAACACAGGTGGCCCAACGCACCGCATCCACCGCGCTTCACGGCGAGCGAGAGGAGACGCCCGTGTCGTGTCGTGGTGATCGTATATTTAATATTAAGGGAACTCGGGAATTATACTCGGGAAGGATTCTGAAATGGCAAATGGCCAAGCATGATTGTGGAAATGCCGCCTTGCCGCGCCGCGAGTGTCGCCGTCGAAGACCATGTCGATGACGGCCGCTTGTGTCTTTTCGTGATGCTTTTCGTTCGGCCACTCCTATCTCCTTCACGTTCTTTCCCCATGGGGGATCGGCCTGACGCAGGCGCGCGTTGCTCGGTATGAAGATGGGAGCCCAAGTACTTGCGGTTCTTGCACTCCCTTGAAGCCCCATTCACAGTGAAAGGAGGGTTGGCGGCTTGGCGCTCGCAATGCACGGCACAATACTGCTGGTCGCGGTCGCGGTGCTCGCGACACCTGCAGTCGCCGCCGTGTTTAACTTAGACGATGGCAACTTTGACACCGATCTCCGCGGTGCCGGTGGATCGTTTGTCAAATTCTATGTGCGCCGGCCACTGCTGCGTGCCCACACACCACTTGTTTCCTGACGCGGGAGGAGCCACCACACAGCAGCTCTCAAGCGCCCTCGCTGACTCTCTCAGGCGCCGTGGTGCAGTCACTGCAAGAAGCTCGCACCCGTCTGGCACGAGCTCTCCGAACGCGATCTCGGCAACGTACGCGTCTGCCACCTCGATTTGACTCGTGTCTCTACTGCGAGCACTATCAAGGAGCGCTTTGCCATCCGCGCGTTCCCAACGCTGCTCTATTTCCCACCCGCGAGTGAGGCCATCTACAAGTACTCTGGCAAACGCGAGCTCGAGGCGCTCACAACCTACGCCAAAGGCGGCTGGAAGGAGACAGACGCGTTTGACCCTTCAAAGGAGCCGCCGTTGCCCCCGCGACAAAGCTTTACAGAGCAGCTGTGGTCACTCGTGACTGGCAAAGGCCGCTGGCTCTTCGGTTTCATGGGCATTTCGATCGCCATCGGGATCGGCGTGCTCCTGTGCGCCAGCCCTCGCCAGCACATTAGCGCCTGCTGCCCTGCCTCCTCCCTCTCCCTCCTCGTTCCTTTCCCTCTCTTCTCTCTTCTCTTTTTCTGGTTTCGTTGAGTTTGGTGAACACTGTCTTGCGCTGCGCAGGTGCTCGACTGGCAAAGCGCCGGCCAGGCAAGCGCTGCCTAAACCGCCAGACGCCGCCGCTGCTGCCTCGTCGCCCGACCGCACGTTTGGTAATGTGCCACTTTCTCAGCAGCAGCGGGGGACGCCGAGTCGCTCGTTCGACAACGTGCCCCTCTCTCAGCAGAGGGCGAAGGCCGATTGAAAACAGCAGCGCAGAGTGATGATGCTAGAGCCCGTGGACTGCCGCATTCCGGCATTGATTCCGTTATGATTCCGTGACCCGATTCTGGTGTGCCAGCGCGCCGTCGGCTGAATCGGATCCCGGAATCAACGCTCTACGCTGACGACGCCGGTACGCGCGTGTGTCGTACGCTTGCGTGTTGCGGGCAAGTCAGTCGGGAGGTACTGTAGATTGGACGATCAACCATAGTAGGGCGGTAGGCGGTGAATCAATAGCACTGTGCATGCGTATTGGAACCGCGTATTCGCTAGTATTCCGCTGGTACGTCGATCGCGCTTAAGTATCGCTCCGAGAACCTCCGATACCGTACCGATCATATGGTCGCTCGGCAACGAGCGACCAGCGTGTCCACACGGTGGAACACCGTCGTGCGTCGACCGTGGGGCACGCCGCAGCGTTCCCCGCCGCCGCCGCGCAACCGCGAGCAGTACGCGACGCCCCACCGCGCCCACGCCGGACCGGACGCGGTGCTGCGCGCGCGGTGGCGACGCGCGTGGCCGACCCGTTCGATCGCACGGGTCAGCGTTAGGTCAGCCGGGCGGCAGGAGAGAGGGGTGCGAATAAGCGCAGCGAGCAGAGAGGAAACGACCGGCGCGGGCGCGGCGGCGCGGCGCGGCCGCGGCCGGGCCGGCCGGCGGGGCGGCGTAACCAGGACCGACATAAGACCCACATTGACCCAGAGGACGCGCACTTTCGTACTGGTCCACGGTGACGCTCGGGCCATGTATGATGTAAGATGTATTCGATAACTACGTCGGACCAACGCGTCGAGCGACCTCGGTTTTACGTATTACGACTCGTTAGCAACGACAATTCGACATATGATGTCGTTTCCTCCGCGCGGGTAGCTCCACCACATGACCGGACGACTTCACCGTCACCTCAGCCCTGTCAACGGTCAGCGCCACGCCAAACCACAAACGCAACAGACACCGTAAATGGCGATCCCTCAAACGCACAATCGCGGCCCAACTAGTGCACCGCGCACATTCATGGACCAAGCACATAGAGAAGACTTTTTGTCGTAGTCGCCATTTCGGCAATGCTCACTGCACGGGCCAGCCACCTCGAATGCGCTGACCAAAGGCTACTCCCGGGGCCGTCATCCCATTCATCGAATACTGGGCGGTATCAAGCATCGGGCCATTGTAGTTGGTTTTCCACCTACCCTGCGGGTCGCCCGCCTTCTGTGGCGTGGTGTCAATGTTGAGCGGGGACGAGACCAGCACGACCTTGTCAACACCCAGCTGCGTATGAAGCTGGTGGATGCGTGCGTTCTCGGGCGGTATCTGGATGGCCCCTCCCGGTCCAAGAACTCTGCGCTGTTCCATAATGTAATTGATGTTCTTGCTGCGAAGCTCTAGAAGATCATTAGCCATTTGCGCTTCCGTGCGCTCCGTGAACATCGAGGCTGCCTTAGATTTGGCTTGGAGGATGGATCCCACAGATAAGCCGTCCCTACGGTCTACCTGTGGCACCGTGGTATGGTGGAACCTCATGCCAACGGGCATGGTTGAACGATGTTTTGGCAGGAGCAGACCACGCCCCGCGAAGGGCCGTCCAACCGCGAGAAAAAAGGGCGAAGTCGCGGCCAAATCTAAAAAAACGAAATCCGGAGCGACAATTAAAACGTCTACCGGTAAAAAGACAAACGTCTACCGGTACCGAAGTCAAATCCTTCTCAGGGAAGAACCTCGTATCGTCTTAAATGACTTGCTTTGTCTCTGCTTGCGGCCCGTCGTCGCCGTCGTTAGCGCTACCACCTCCAGCAGCAGGCTTCTCGCGTTCCGCAGGATCGAACCCGAACGCTTCGTACAACGCATCGCTCATGAAGGCTGCCTTGTAGTCGGCCTTGTCGCGCACACAGCACACGAAGAGCGTGTCGAGCACGCACGAAAAGACGATTGCGAAGCACTTGGTGATGACAAAGGCCGTGAGCAGCACGAAGCCCGTCGGGTACATGGGCTGCGCGCTCATGCGCTCGACAAGGGTCGCGTTCGTGAGAAAGGCGCACAGCGCAGGGATGCCGATCAACTGGAGGAGGGTGAGGATCGTGCGTACGAGCGTGTTCAAGGCAAGCTGAATGGGCTGCCCCATGATGAGAGTGAAGGTGGCGATGCACGACATGCAGAAGCTGGTGCCCTGGAGCGCCGTGTAGATGTAGCAATAGCTGGTAATGAACTTGAGGCACTTTTCCAGGCAGTAAAGCGCGCACTTTGCGCACTTGATGGCGTACACCATCATCTTGTTCGTCTCCTGCAGCTTCTTCGTCTGCCGGTCGAGCGCCTCCATAGCGATGCGAATAAACTGCACGAGCGCGATGATGAACGAACCCATGGCGATCGAGCCGAGGTGGTAGCGCACGGTACGATAAAACGCCCAGCAGAGCGGAAATCGCGTGCTTTGCTTGGGATCGCGCCGGAAAAAGTACCAGTGGCTGAACTGGCCCGAGAGGGATGTAAAGCACACGCAGCTAAAGAATTCGTTGGTCCAGAGGAAGGCGAACAGGATAATTGCATAGCATATGTTCTTGGGCGTCAAGATCGAGGTGCTTGCTGCGACGAGGTCGTCAACGCCGCCCGAATTCATCGTGGCATTGTTTGCCATAAGCAGCTGTGCAAAGGTGGCGCCCGAGGTGAGCGGGAAGCCCTGCCCGGTGAGATGGTCCATCGTGATGTCCGCTGTCCCGAGAAAGAGGATGGTGAGGATGAACCATAGCAGCAGAAGCAAAACGGCTGCAAAGTTGAAAAAGGGCGCAACGATTGAGAAGGGACGATCCTTGATCACGAGGGAGCTTTCCTTGACGAGCGTCGCCGCGAGCCTGATCTTGGCACGCCACAGGAACATGAGGATGAAGTAGATCAGCGTCAAGGCGAGGCACCCCCACGCTGCAAGCCTCCAGAGCACCGAGTCGTCACCCTGGGCGCCGGCAGCCGCGTCCCCTAGACCTCCAGGTAGCATGCCCGTGATCTCGGTGGCCATCTCATTGGCGTTCTCAAGGGCGTCATTGAGCACCGCCGAAGCGATGGGGGCCGAAGCGTTGGCCGAAGCGTTGTAAGCGGGCCCACTGCCGGCGTCCCCGATCAAATCGGCTTGCATCTGCGCCGCAGTCGCGAGCATGGCCATCGTATTATTATTCGCGAGCACTTGAGCGACGATTTCGGCGGCCAGCCCGGTGATGATGAATAGGTAGCAAGAGAGGAGAAACAGCCCAACCCCGATGGCGATGAGCGCCCCCCAAATGACTGTCTTGGCGAAAAAGCGCAACACGACGAGCCACGCGAAGCCGAGAATGACGGGCAAGATGACGCCGTAGACCCAAATTTCGTGCTGCGCCTGCATGATCCCCTCGACGACCTCCTGGCCAGCGGCCATGTGTGCGGCGATCTGATCGACCACCGGCGAAGGCTCTTGCGACGCTAACCCCGTCACGGTGCTCTCCTGATACTTGATCTCGCATTTGGAACGCTGCGACATGCCACGCGGCAGCCAGAGCTTCGGGAAGGTGGCGTCGCACAGCATCCACGGATTGGTCACATTGTCGCACTGCGGCCAGATGCATCGGTCGGGTGCGGCGTTTGCGGCAACCCGGGCGATGGGCACGCATCGGTTGATGAGCGAGATGGTCGGCAGGCCCTGGAAGTAGAACGAAGCGCCTCCCGCGGCCCTCCACTGACTGGGCGTGCCATAATCATAGTACATGCACTTTGAGGGGTCGTTGACGCACACGATCGGATCCGTCACATTCGGACATGACTCGACGCACAGACCGTACAGCACGAGCTTCCACGGCGCCGTCGTCACGAGCGGCGCCTGCGCGAGCACATCTCGATTGAGGCGCGGGAAGATGACCTTCGGGCGATTGACAAAGGCGCCACGGCCGCAGCGGTTACCAAGGTAGTCCTTGCCGTATAGGACGGAGTACGGGTCACCCACCGTCATGGATAGGTACATGACGTACATGGCCCCACACCAGAAGAAGATGAAGATAATCAGGCAGCAGATGTCGGTGCAGCCTCGAGAGCGGAGCGCCTGCGGACCCTCGAGCCCCTTCTCGCCTTCCTTTGCATCCACATCCTTGGCGCCTTTGTTTGCATCCGCATCCTGAGTGGGAACTTTCTCACCCTTTCGTTTAGCGCGCACGCGCTGCACAACAATCCCGATGCCAACCAATGCACTGAGGACGATCATTACAGAGATCATGGTCACTCCGGAGAGCACGAATTCAAGGGGCGGCGGTGGCGGGTTACTCGGCGGCGGGCTTGGCGGGCTAGGAGGGTACGGCGGCAGTGGCGGCGGCCGCTGGTGCGAGAGGGTGTGATCGAGACCGCGGCGGCTGGACGGGTGCAAAGAGGACCAGCCCATAGTCTTGGAAAGTTGGACCCACTCGCGTTGAGGCGGGTTGGGCCTCCCCAGAATCAAAACTACTCACACCCGCGGCGCGGCGCGCACTTACTCAGGTAAAAAGACAGGTACCGGTGCTGGCCCGAGTGGTCCGGACTCTGACGTCAAGGGTCGTAAATTGCCCCCGAAACATGAAACATGAAACCTGCGAACCAACGCTCACAAACTTCACTTTGGACAGGCTCGTCTCGACTCACTACAGAGTGGACGCGCGCACGGGAGGAGCGCCAGCGAGTTTGGGTTCGCTGCGCGCGCAAATGGCTCCAAAGGGCACTCCGGCGCCGAACGTGCCGACCCCAATGCCTCAGACATCTCAGCCAACTCCGCCGCCTCCGCCGGGGCCCCCGCTGCCTCCAGCTGGCTTGGTGATTTCGGCCGCACGGCCTGTCAAACCTCCAAAGAAGACAAAGAAGTCAGTGATGCCCGGCGCCAAGACGGGGTGGCCGCCGCGCATGATCGACCAGTTTAAGGACTATGCCATCATCGGCATCATACTGTTTCTAATCTATTTGTGGGGCCAAGCCCTGGCGGATGCAGCAGCGCACCCGCACAGTACCCTCGGCGGCTTGCACCTCGATGCCGCGCCTGCGATCAACCACGGCGAGGCAGAGGCTCAAGAGCCGGCGCACCACGGGTCGTATCACTACGAGCCGGCGGAGGAGACGCACCACGAGGAGGAGACGCACTACGAGCCGGAGGAGGAGGAGCACGGAGCACGTAGGGTGTTGTCGAAGATTAGTCGGGTGCTGAGCGATCACCACGTAAAGGTGGACCCGGCGCTGGATATGCAGGTGACGCTCGGGATCTGCGTGCTGCTCATCTCGATCACGATCTTCTTCGAGATGGTCAAGCACCATCTCGAGCACACAGTGCCTCAGTCGATGGCTGCAATCCTGCAAGCTATGTTCGGCGAGCTGACGGTCCTTGGCTTCATTGCCCTGTGCACGTACTTCATGATCAAGTTTGGTCTGATCGAGTTCGCAAGTATGGTGATCTACCACGACCCGGAGCACCTGCTGCATCTTTTCGAGGACATCCACTTCATGCTCTTCTTCGTGATGATCATCTTCCTGATCGAGGCAATCATCCTCATCTTCGCCGCCCTCAATGCCGAGGCGTACTTCATGCGCTTCGAGGCGCTCGTCGCCAACGCGCCTGTGCTCAATGGGGCAGACCCCGCGGGGTCCGCGGCGGCGCCCGCGGTGGCACAGCTGCTCGCCACGTACAAGGTCGCGCGCCAACACTGCTGGACACGCCTGTGCGTGTGCCCGCGGGTGCTCTGGAGCTTCCGCGAGGCGGAGGCCAAGGAGGAGCTCACGTATGCGCTGCTGCGCGCGCGCTTCCTCTACCCTCCGATCCCGAAGCCAGGCACGCCGCCACTGCCGAGCGACTTCGACTTCTCGGCGTACTTGCGCCGACGTATGATGCACGAGGTCGCCCACTCACTCCACATATCGCCGAACACGTGGGCCGCGATCATCTTCCTGCTTGGCCTCATTCTATACATCCCGGTACTCGAGCAGCACGAGCTCGGCGCCAACATAGTCAACGTGTACTCGGTGACGTCGCTGTGCTGGGGTCTCTGGCTATACTCGTTCTGCGTCAAGGCTAAGCTCGGGCACATAATGTACATGCTCACGCCGCCCCATGCGCTGCTTGACGGTGCGCCAAAGGCTTTCGACGAGGAGGGCCCGACGGTGGCGCTGCTCGCCGCGCACTGCGACGCGCCGCCGTACGAGTCGCTCACGCCGTCGACGGACGCGTCGAAGCACGAACGGCTCTTCTGGCGTGGCCGCGATGGGCCCGGCCATCTGCTCTTCCTGCTGCGCTTCCAGATGCTTTGGACAGCGATCTGCCTCGCCGTCTGCTACACGTGGATGACCTCCCGGCCTGAGGACACCCCCTTCTTGCTCCTTGGCTTCCTGCCCGTGTTTGACGTGCTGCTGGTGGCGCCGAAGCGCATCATGCCGATGCTCACCGTGGTCACCTCCATCGAGATGATGAAGAAGGCTGGCGACATCAAGGAGACGGTGGACGAGTTAAAGATTGAGAAGACGCTCAAGATGCTCAAGATGCTTCAGACCCTGCGTGGACAGGCGAAGCGCGCAGCCAGGCTTGCCGCCGCCGACAAGCAGAAGCGGCCGGGTGCGCCCAAGCCTAAGCCAAAGGAGATCGACCCGGTGCAGGAGGAGGAGCTGCGTGAGGCCTTTGACCTCTTCGACAAGGACGGGAGCGGCCGTATGGACACGGCAGAGCTCGGCGACTGCCTCAAGTCGCTCGGTGTCGAGCTGGACGAGACCGCGCTGAATGCCTTGGCGGCTCAAATGGACACGTCGGGTGACGGTACCATCGACTTCGAAGAGTTCAAGGAGGCCATGGCTTCCTCCGTCGACGAGAAGGAGACGAGCGGGCAGATCGCTAGCTCCATCTTCCAGATGCTTGACTCCGACGGCTCTGGCAAGATCACCTCGCAGGAGCTCAAGGACATGGTGAAGACGGTCAACCCGGACCTGACGGACGATGACGTGGCCGCTGCCATGACGCTCTTCGACACGGATAACTCGGGACAGATAACCGAAAAGGAGTTCCGGCAGGCCCTCGAGAAGATGAAGACGTTCGACCAGGCCTAATCGGGGTCCTACTTGGGTGGAGAGGGTTCATTGGGTGGCGGCGGCGCGAGCGCAGCACAATCAGCGACGGCCCGGCAACGGTGGCGGGGCGTGTGTGGCGCTACCTGGCGCACGTGAGTGATCAGATCCAATCGTCGTCTGCAATGAGCTATGGACATACTGATGGACAACCCTTTTAGCTGTGCGTGTCTCTACTCGCCATGTGTGCGTTCGGTTCTGTTGGAGCGCGGAGAGTGCGGTTCTGTGACGTCACAACGGCCGATGCGTGCGGTGTGGTGCGTGCGCGGTCGTCGCTGTGCTGTGGCGTGCACGTGGAGTCGAGTGCATCCCATTGGCGGTCATCCAGTATGAGCCACGCAACCGCTCGTATAATTCCGTCGTTCGCGGTCGTGTGACGTGTGCCGGTGCGTGCGAGCGTGATTGTGCGCGTGTGTGGAGGCATATGTATAAGCCATGACTGTCATGATGACTGATCCGATGACTCATTCGTACCGTACCTGACCGCGCCAAGTACCCCGGGCATCGTGACTATTGACTAAATCGTAAATGCGATGCCGGAATCGTGCGATAGAGCGAATCTCAAATCCCCTCATTCGATCGGCACGTCGACGAAAACTACCCGCCCGCGATCTCGCCGGGACCGCGCGGGATCCGCCCCGCCCCGAGGGCGGCCGGGCCCCGGACTGCCGGGTACCGGCGGGGGGGGGTGGCCGGTGTGACACTATTCACGCGCACCTCCACACGCGTGACGGGGTCGCTCTACTCGATCTACTCGACTCTTAGGAGTTGACTCGTCTGTTCGTCTCTCGCGACTCTCCGCTCATCAAAAGCCTCCACTGTGGGGCCGTGTCCTGTCGAGTGTGTGGGCGTATCTTGAGTTCTTGACGTCGCCTACCGCCAGAAGAACACCTTAGCCTTAGACCGAATTGAGCAAACTCTGGTGTATGAGGCCTCGCTCCTGCGCAAGGAGCAGGTACTCGGTGTGGGTCGGCGTCGTGTCAGGAACCTGGACCTTGATGCCAGCAGGCGTGATGCGTGTGCCCGCCATCTTGGTGTACCGGTAGAAGTAGCCATTACGGAACTCAAAGTCGGTGAGTGCCGTAGGCAGGAACTCCATCTTTTGTGCGTACGCCTCGAGGCGCTCGTCAATGCCCGAGAAAAGGGAGACCGAGAGCGTGTAGCGCACAAAGGAGGCGAGCTCACGGCACAGCTGCCCGGCCTCGTCGGCATGTTTCTGCGCCACCTCGCCCATTGTGATGCCGCCGTGCACGGTGCCCACGAGGTGATACGCTGAGAGAAAGACGAGCTTCTCGAGCGTGGAGCGGCGCGCATCCCGGTCCATCTTGATCTCGCACGCCAGGTTGCCCGTGCTCATCCGCGAAGCAAACGCACCAGCCCACTTGCCGGTAACCGTTGTAAGCCCCTCGGGGTTATCATGTGTCCTACCATCCACTGGCTTGCCGCCCTTGCGCATACAAGCCAGCCATAGCGACGCCTGCGTCGGGCCGTAGATGCCGTTACGTTGGAAAAAAGGCTCGAGCATTCCATCTTGCAAGAAGACGAGATCGTCCTTCTTGTCCTCCGGGCATGCTGCGACGACTGCGGCGAGGTCAGCCGTCTGCGTGCACAAGTAAACAGGACCTGGATGGCCCGATGGAATAGCGTCGCCGCGTTTGACGACCACATCTTTGTAGCCGTTGCGAGAGCCAAAGTCGAGCAGCATCGAACCGATCCGGCCGTTGCCCACGATGATCGATGGACCGTCCTCTGTCACCTCATTCTTCACGCGACCTAGGAGGAAGTCAAAGTACTCCTGCGTCGCGCGCGAATCGGAATTGACTTGCAGTAGCGCTGAACCGCACCGCAAATGTGAGTTGCACAAAACGCGAGTTGGCAGTATATGGAAGCCCGCCGTGAGGGTCGCCATTATGTGGATACACACAGTCCCGAGGAGTTCGGAGATCGAGAGAGATCGATAGACAAGGGTACAGCGGGAATTGTGCGAAACAAGTCGAAAGATAGTCCACGAGTGCCCGCGGTGCGACGCGACCGCAGCGCCAGTGCGCCAGTCTCTGTTTCGTGCGGTACCGTGTGCCCTTGTGCGCCCGCGTGTCCCGTGTGTGTCCTGTGTGTCCCGGCTCCCCCCGGTGTCTTTTTACGGTGTAGTGGACGGCGCGCATTCGCGTGCGACTATTCAACGACCTTTTCGCCATAACAGCGCGAGGGAGATGGCCCGAGAATGGGGGTGTCGGTCCTGCTCGAAAGAGGAAACACACTAGACGTTCTCGACCTCGCCGCCCCCGCTGCTGACGTCCTGCAGGCCGCCGAGGTCGCACTTTTGACTCAGCGTCTCGCTGCAAAGGGCTTCCCGACGAGCAGCTCTGGTGCTCGCAGCTCTGCTGATTTCGCAAAGAGACACAAATCGCCGTCGTCTGCTGCGAGGGCATGGGAACGATGCATCGACGACATCGTTTTTCGTAACGCGCTGATCGCTGAGGCTCAGCTTCTCGTCACGCAGCCAGGCGGAGGATGGACTAACTGGCTTGAGCCCACCGATTCTCCCCGCTGCGCTCTCGAGGCTCTGGCTCTGGCGGTCATGCGCTTCCACAGCGCTGCTTGCCGTGGAGTCGAGTGGTGGGTGCAAGTTCGTGACATGGACGAATCGATGCCGCTTCACTGGGACTGCGATGAAGAGCTGCACAGCAGGACGGGCGAGCACGCAGCACCCTATCTAGCTACCGTCACCTACCTAACCTCGTCGGGCTCCCCAACGCTTGTGATGCCCGTGTCTACGGATGACTTCGGCTGCGGCGTCGTCGAGCCTCGTAGCAGCGACGGCGACGGCGACGGCGACGGCGTGTACGTATCATTCCCCATCGCCGGCAAGCATCTTGCCTTTGACGGCCGATTACTCCACGGTACACAGCACGATGGGCCGCCATGGAGTCCGCGCAGGAAGGAGCTCCACGCCGACGCCCTCGGCGTTACGCGACCTGGATCGCCTCCGCGGCGTATCACCGTGCTTGTTAACGTGTGGATGGAGCACAAGCCTGCAGACGTGGGGCCTCTGGCAGCCGCGGCAGCTGCCAAGCTGTGGGCGCCGTCACCAACTTCAGCAGCAGAGATGAAAGCGTTAGCCGCGGGGGCTTTTGGCTCCGCACGCCCATCACCAGCGGTGCTCGCTGAGGGAGCTGCAGCGTGCTCCGAGAGCGGGCACTCGGTTCGGCGCTGGGAAGCTGTCCGTTGGATGAACATCGGTTCGTTCCATGCTCACGCACCGATAGGCTTCGAGCATTTGGGCAACCACCTCAGCCGACCTCCAACACCGAGCGCACATTTTCTGAGGGTTGCGCATGCAAGGGCATGTCTTGGGCCGCCGTCCTCTTCGCCGCCGTCCTCGCCGCCGCCCTCGCCTCCAGCCTCGCCGCCGTCTTCGCCGCCAACCTCGCCGCCGTCTTCGCCGCTTTCATTCAGCACCCGCCGAATGTGCCCGTGCATGCGACGTGGGCCAGCGAAAGATGATGATGAGATGGAAGGCCGAGGGGAGATACATACGATCTGCCTGAGGAGCGGCCGGTATTCAATCGACCGCTCCGAGCCTCTCGGCTCCGGGGGCTTTGTCCTCGGCGTCTACCGCGGACGAAGCCAGCGTGATGGCTCGGCGGTGGCGATCAAGGTCACCGATGATGCTATACGACACGAAAGAGAGGTGCGAACGCTTCAGGCGCTGAGCGAAGGCGTCATGCCGTTGATCGACTACAGCGCCGATGCGAACGGCTCTCCTGCTGCCTGGCCACTCGCGAGCGCAGATTACTATGTGGTGCAGAGCCTTGGGGTCATCAGCCTCGAGCGCTTCCTGTTGGATCGAGTGGCCCCAAATCAGTGGCCACTTTCCGACGCCGCGGGCATCTGCGCCGATGTCCTTACGGGCCTCGCCCACGTGCATGCATTGGGCTTTGCGCATATGGATGTCAAGCCGGCGAACCTTGTGCTCTCGCAGGGCGGTGTTGTATGGAAGCTCATTGACACGGACAGCTGCCGGCCTCTGGGGTCTGCCTTGAGCAAGTACGAGCGCTGGGAACTGACCGACCGATTCTGTCCGCCCGAGCTGGCTCACCGGCTGCTGAATGACGCCACGTCGTTGACGCGGCTGGCCACTGCTCGTGATGAGGAGGAGCGACTTGCGGTGGCGCAGGCGAGTGCCCCTGATGACCCCTGATAACCCCTGACGATCACAGAGGATCCCTGATGACCCCTGATGACCCCTGGCGCCCCCTGAGGACCCCTGATGACCCTTGACGTGGCGCAGGCGATCCTGCGCGAGCAGTCCGTGGGCGACTTCCTCGTCAACTCGGCCTACGATCTGTGGGGCGCGGGTGCGACGCTCGTGGGGGTAGTGGCCCTGACGCCCAACTGCCACCTGCACAGCCCCTACTTCGATCAGATCTACGAGAGCGCCCACGAGAGCACGCCAGAGGAGGCGCCGGCAGAGGCGGCCCGATCCTCTGGGCCACCTTCACAGTTGGGCCACCTTCACAGCTGGGCCCGATCCTCTGGGCCACCTTCACAGTTGGGCCACCTTCACAGCTGGGCCCGATCCTCTGGGCCACCTTCACAGTTGGGCCCGTACGATCGCGAGGAGGCAGGTGGGCCGCGGGACCGATTCTTCGCGTTCTGGCTGGGCGAGCGCCACGGAGCTCTCGATCTGCCGCAGGTCCTGGATGGCGCGGCGCCACTGCTCGAGTCTCTGCTCGAGCTCGACCCAGACAAACGCGCTGCTACCAGCGCAGCAGAGCGGCTTCGGATCATCCCCTTCCTCTCGGCAGCCAGGCCAACGCTCCCGAGCTTCGGTGCCGCCAATCGTGTACTTGGCCGTTCTGGCCGCTGGTATGGTGTCACCGGCGCTACCTGCGATGGGTGCGGGCTGCCGTGCTATGACTATCGCCACTCTTGCAACGTGTGTGAGTCTTTCGACTACTGCACCGCATGCCTCGAGGCCGAAGTGTCGCGGCCTGTGGGGAAGAAGGAGCACCCGCACTCCGACTTTGATGCGAGTCGTGATGTGAGCGAGTACAGATGGTTTGAGACGGAGTCGGCGGCGGAGGAGGCGAGGAGGATGGCCTCTGTAACATCCTCCTCCTTGCCCATCAGCGCGTCGTCGTGGTGGTCGATGTGGGCGGGCCGCTGGAAAAGCGCCCAAAGGCTTCGGATATTGCGCCATCGTGGTGCGCGCGTGACGCCCGTGGTGCGCCGGGAAGTGACATTATGAAGAAAAAGGAAATGACACGCATCTTTGAGAACAATCTCCTGAGCCCTAAGCTCATCAAATTCCGCATTACGTAGATTTTCCATCCGTTACAGCTGCCCGCCGTCTTCTTCGTTCCCCGCGTCTTTACCCGCGCGGGCGTCTTGGCCGACGGAGGTAGCATCCATCGCCCCGGCTTCTGGTCCACCCGCCCCGGCGGCGGCGAGCGGCGCCGCACGCTCGTTGAGCGACAGCTGGTGCCCGAGCTCGCTCGACTGCTTCGTCAGCTCTCGCAGGCACATAGTCGCATACGTCGAGGGCGGAAGGGTGAACTCTAGACGGACCGCGGTGCGGGTGCCCTCGGGGTCGCCGAGCGGGTCGGGCTGGCTTCGCATGCGGGTGAGGTCCGTCGGCGCGAGCGGTGCCGTTGGGTCGCTGTACCGGAGGATGGACCACTCCAAGTGTAACGGTCTCTGCAGTAGCCGGCGATAGCTTCCAGGCAGTGCAAGCTCCTTGACACGATGGGCGAGCTTCTCGGCGCTCAGACCCCAGTGTGCGAGGACATCTTCATACACCTTGGCCACCGCATGGCGCGGCATAGCCACCTTGAAGCCGGGGAGTGGCAGCAGCACCTGTGGGGAAGAGGGTGGGGCGCCGTGGTGAGCACCTGCATGCAAGGCCATCGTCACGGATCGTCTCCTGTGGGGAGTGGCAGCAGCACCTCATGGACCGAGTACATGCCCGCCGCCGCCTCCTCTTCAGTCACCACGTGTACTGCCATCTCGGCGTTCCCCGAGCCCGCGTCTGCAATCATGTCCTCCATGCCTTCCTCAACGGACTCCTGCACGCTCTCGTCGAGGGCGGCGGCGGCGGCTTCGTCTGCGGCGTGGACGTCGAGGGCGCTCGCCGCGCCCTCGGTACCGGCACGGTCCTCAGTGGCACCCTCTGCCGTTGCGCCCGCGACGGCGCCATGCTCGCGAGCGGCCACCAAGTCGCCCGCGACGGCGCGCGCGCAGCCGTACAAGCGCACCCGCTCGGAGGCGGCGTGATTGAAGACGAGCGACTGGAAGGCATGCAAGTACATGGAGCGCATCTGGCGCGGCAGATGCGAGAGCGCGCCGAGCGGGTTGGTGGCGCCATGCTTCTCCAGCCCCTCCAGCACCGAACGCTCGATGCGCATACGGTGCGGAAGCGCCTTTAAGACGGCGCTCGGGTTTCGGCTCGATGCCCACAGTTGGCGAGCGTGGCGCTCGTCGTCGCGCTCACCAGGGCGCTCGGACATGATCAGATCGCACACCGTGTGGAAGTCGGAGCGGAGCAGCGCCGCGCCCATCATGTGCGTCCCCGCCTTTGGGTTGGTCCCAAAGCGCTGCAGCCCAAAATAGTTGACGAAACCGAGCGCCTTGAGCGCCGTGAGCGCGGCCTCGAGTTGTGGCGGCGCGCAGCCCTCCACGTCGCGCAGCACGACCGTGAACTGGTTGCCGCCGTGAGCGCCCAGCCGCAACGGCGACGGCTCATAGCGCAGGTCACCGACCACAATGGAGTCCCCAAATGGACGCTTCGCCATGAGCTTGGCGAGCTTCCATGGGTGCAGTTTGTGCACGTTGACGCGCTGCGTGGTCACGCCACGTTTGTCCTTGGTGCCCGCGAAGAAGAAGTGGTTCTGGCCCACGCCCACGCCGCGCGCGATCCGCCCGATCGCATCGCCAGAGTCGCGATTCTCCTTATATAAGGTGAAGCCGAGGTAGTGATTCGTTCCCGCCTCTGCTGGCCATTCGCTGCGTTCGTCGAGCTTACGACGCTTGCCGCCTCCGCCGCCGCCGCCGCCGCCGCCTCCGCCCTGAGGCTCCGGCTCGCGCGCCGCCTTCTGTGCGCCCTTGCGCGACATCAGGCGCACCGACTTGCCGCCGCCCTCGGCATCCACCGTGTCGCTCACCAGCGCTGGAAGCAGCTGCTTGATGAGACGGTGGACCAGCGTGCGATGCTCCTTGTCGTCGTCGCGAGGCAGCACGAGCTCGTCGGGCAGCACGGCCGGTGTGGAGGTAGCAGCAGCCGTCCCACCGGCACAGGCGACGCCGCCGCTGCCACCCCGGCCACCTCCTCCTCTGCCGTGGGCCGCAACCTCCTCGGCGGCCCTCTGCAACGCATAGGCGGTGCTCGCCGCTTCATCCCCGATGAGCTCAGCGAGCTGCCGATCGTTGGCATCGGACGAGGCCGTTGCGGCGGGTGGCGGCTCCTCGGGCAGCGAGGTGAGCCGCACTGGATTGCCGCTCATGTCGATTTCGTGAACGATGAAGTCGCTGAAGCGCTGCTTGGTGGCGGCTAAGAAGCCGTCTCCGGGAGTTGCGAATGCGATGATACCAACGGAAGCTTCGGTAGTCATCCGCCTGCACTGCACCACGCGCCACGCGCCTATGAGAGGGCGCGCGGCTGCGCGTCTGTATCGCAGCAGCAGCGTCGCAGCGGCACCCGGGTACGGGCCGTCGACCGACGCGTCGGCCACGCGTCGCTCTTTCGATCTGTGAACGTTCACACGTATCACGAAAAAAAGACGAAAACGTAATGTTCGGTGTCCTTTAAATCTCAAACTCAACTTAAACTTAAGGCGCTTTGGGGTTCACACGCGCGCTCAGTGCACGGCACACACCGAGAGCGACCAGACAGAGAGACATGGATTTACACGCGCATGCATACCACCCTACACCACGACGTGCACACAAGCACCACCTACCTTCTACAAACACCACACGTTTCAGTATTACCATCGATGGAAGACCACTCTGGCAGAGGCGCGGCCCCCTCGCCACGTGAGTCGTTGCCGCAAGGCGTGGTGCTACGTACACTGGCAGAGGCACGGACCTCGGAAGGTTCAGATCGGGGGTCCGGGTGCCAGGAGGAGCTTTAGCTCGCAGGCACCCGCTGCGCTTATGTCGATGGCACCAACAGCGTCCCATGGCTCTCTTCTCGATTCTCCTCCGGTCGTCGCCCATCAAGAGCCTCCGCCCGGCTCGCAGCTCCGGGCAGCGAGCTAGATCGAGGCCGAACCCACCTTAGCATGCGGCCTAAGCCCATCTGAGACCGCATGCTAGACTGCAGCCAGGACTGCAGCCAGTGCGTCATTCACAGATAGGCAAGGCGGGAGGTTACTCAGTGGGCGATCCGGCGCCGTAGTGGGCGATCCGGCGTCCTCCTAGGCCTCCTCCTCCTCCTCCTCCTCCTCGTCGTCGTCGTCATCCTCTTCCTCCTCGACACCATCGGGTGCCAGCGGCGCAACCTCGGGCATCGGTGGAGCGGCAGCGGCCACGTCGACGCCGACCAAGGACGCATCCATGTCGGTGGCCACAGGGGCGTCGACGCCGTTGGTAGTGGCCGGCATGACGCTCGGCATGATGCTCGCTGCCGAGGCGTCTGTGATGGCACTCTCGAGCTTGACGCGCTTCGCCCCCGCGGAGTCACCCTCCTCGTCCGCCGCCAGCTCCGACTTGGGCTCCGCGCCGTGACGGGCGCCCGCCTCGTCCTCCTCGCCCTCATCCTCCTCTCCGAGACCGAAGTCCTCAGCGCCCGCCTCGCCCGCCTCCTCGTCCTCGCCCGCAGCACCGACCCCCGTGGCGCCCGCCGCGCTGGCCGCGCCGGCCGCGCCGGACGGCCCCTTGAACAACTTGGAAGCCGGGTTCTGCTCGGCGTTGCCCCAATTGCGTGCGGCCTCGCGGAAGGCGTCCTTGTGCGAAAGCTCGGGCTGCACGACCTTGATGCGAGCGACCTCGGTCTTCATAAAGAGGTTGTACGCACTCGGTGCGCGCGGTGCGCGCATTGGATCGCGCTCCCCACGCCGCTTGCGCCCGCGCCCGCGCCCGCCGCGCCCGCCGCCGCGTGTCGGGTCGGCCCCATACTGCATCCCGCCCATGCTGGGGGGCATGCCTGGCGGTCCGGCGCCCATCATGCGCGGATCGTGCCACTTCATCATGCGCGGGTCCACGAACTGCTGCTGCTGCTGTCTGGGCGGCATCATGTACTGCTGCTGCTGCATCATCTGCATCTGCGCCGGCGCGGGAGCCTGGTTTTGCACTGCGATCGACTGGTTCGGCACCGCGATCTGAAACTGGCTCCCGGGGCCGGCGCCCTGGGGCACGACGACCATGTACTGCTGGCCGGTCGGCGTCATCACCACCATCTGCTCTCCGACGCGCACGTTGGGCGGCACGTTCACCAGCATGAGCGTGACGCCGGGCATCTGCTGCTGCTGCTGCATCTGCTGCTGCATCTGGTGGTGCTGCTGCTGCTGAAGCTGCAGCAGCTGCTGCTGCTGCAGCTGCTGCAGCAGTTGCTGTTGCTGCTGCTGCTGCTCGGCGTACCCCGGCGGCATCTGCCCGGGCATCTGCGGGAAGCCCGGCGGCATGTTCGGTTGCATCGTCCTGGGTGACAGGTTGAAGACTGGACAAATAGATGGCCTTTCTTGCGATCTACTGGTACGTGTCCGTTTCTGGATGCTCGCCCATGAGATTTGTGATAATTGATGAGTGCTACCGGTAACGGTTGTATTGCGTCGACACATGAGAATGCTCGCCAAATGCCCAAATTCTATGTAAGCTTCAATATGCACCACGATTACCATGCGATTACACTGCGACCCCTGCAGCAGTCAGAAATTTCGCGGACCAGAAGTACGCTCTCCGCACTGACCACGAACTCCGCGCTTACATGTACGGTATTGGGCATCGACCACACTCATGCACTCATTGGTGCCAGCCCAGCTTTACATTATACATTGTACCTTTTTCCGATACACGGCTGTATGTGTAGCAGGTTGTGGATGCCACCGTGCGCGCGCGCGCGCGCGTGCCCCTTGGCGCGTGCGCATTGTGGGGGGTTGGAGTTGCGCGTGTGTTTCACAGCGCCTGCACAGCTCACAATGGCGTTGGCGTCGGCGCGAGGGATGGGCGACCCGATCGCTGACCTTGCGCTCTTCACGGACAAGCGCCTTGTCGTGCTTGGCGGCTTCGGCGCGAGTAGCGGGCCGCACTCGCAGCAGTGGCGCTCCATTTGGGACGCGTGCAAGAATTACGGCGAGGGTGGCGACCCGGCCAAGGAGGAGCTTGAACGTTCCAAGGGCTGCAACTACTATTGCGGCGACTGTCACGCGTTGACCTTTGGTGCGCCCGCGGCGGCACTCTCCTCGGACGCCACCGCCACCGCGACCGCAGCCGAACCCGAGTGGGGCCGCATCGACTTTGGGTCTGAGGCGAGCCAGCTGCTCCAGCGCACGGGGCATACACTCACCTCGCTGCAGGCAGGCGGGCGGATGCTGCTCTTTGGTGGACGCAACTTGCAACGGATGAGCCGCTCGGGCGGTGGCGGCGCCGAGGCTGCGAATGCCGCTGCGAGTGCGGCTGCGAGTGCGGCTGCGAGTGCGGCTGCGGTGGCTGAAGGCAGCAGCAGCAGCAGCAGCAGGGGCGACCTGAGCGACCGGCCAAGCACGGCAGCATGTGCAGAATCGCGCGCAGCGTGGTGCAGCGCCATGGGCAGCGGCGGCGGAACGAGCGCGACGACGGGTGCGCCGACGCTCTCGACGCTGTGCACCAACGAGGCGTGGCTGCTCGAGGTACGGCCCGATCATCATCCGCCTCGTTTGTGATTGCCACTAATTTCCACTGATTGCCTCCCTCATCAGGTACGGCCCGATCCGCATCCGCCTCAATTACGCGCGCTCGTCGCCTCCGGACCGGCGCCGAGCGCGCGCGCTCACCACAGCGCGACGCTCCTCGGCGACACGCTGTACGTGCTGGGGGGCACGGGGCCGCACGAGGCGGAGAGGCGCGACGTGCACGCCCTCCACCTGCCCAACATGCAATGGTACGTGCCTCACACCCTCGGTATGCCGCCGCCAGTGCTCACGCGCCACACGTCAACGGCCCTCAACGGAGCCCTCTTTGTCTTTGGAGGCTCGGTTCGTGGGCCGAGCGGCGCGGGCGGCCGGCCGGGCAAGCTGCGTTACTCGTCGCAGCTGCACACGCTCGCGCCCGCGACGTCGGCTGGAACGGCTGCATCGCTCCCCACGACGAGGGGCGCGGGCGAGAAGCACTTGCCGGTGGAGGGTGGAGACGCGCCACCGCTGCCGCAGCCGATACAGCAGCCGATACAGCAGCCGATGCAGCAGCCGATGCAGCAGCTGGCCGGCCGGCCGGCCACCGTACGCGCACAGTCCGCAAGGGCCCACAGCATGCACACGACCGTGGGGCACGCCGCCGCTTTGGGTGCGCCGCGCCCGGTCTCGGCACATTCGCATTCAGGGCGTGCGGCCGGTGCCGGCGGCGCGAACGGGACGAACGATCCCCTGGGCAGATTGCTCGTTTGGAAGGCGGTGGAGACGACGGGGCAACGACCCGCGCCGCGCGCCGAGCACGGCGCGGCGGCCTCGGCGGGGAAGCTCTTTGTGTTTGGCGGGCAGCGGCTGAGCAGCGCCAGGGGTAGTGCGGCGGGCGCAGGGGGCGCGGCGCGGCGCACTCCGCTCGCAGCAGCGGCCGGCGCTGCGGCGCCGACGGCGAGGGCGAGCCACGACTTATTTGTGCTGGACCCTGCGACGATGACATGGTCGCAGCTGGCGCGCACGCCGCCCTTGCGCCGCGAGGCGTGCGCGTTCGTCGCGCTCGGCGACCGTTTCCTCCTCGCCTTCGGCGGCTGGTGTGGGCTCTCGAAGGGCGAAGAGCCTTCCAAGACGGCGCCATGGTCAGACGCACTCCATGCGCTGCACCTGCCCACGCAGCAATGGTTCCAGATGAATGCGCCCGGGCTGCGCCCGTCGGCGCGCTATGGGCACGCGGCGGCCGTCGTGGACCCAGCCCCCACTGCGGCGCACTACTGCACACTCGCGGGCGAAGGACTGCAGAGCGCGAGCGCGGGCAATCTCGCGGGCTTCGAGATCACCGCATGTGACCAGCGGCGCATGCCCAAATGGGCAGGTGATGACCCCTGATGATCTCTGATGATCTCTGATGACCTCTGATGACCTCTGATGACCTCTGATGACCTCTGATGGCCTCTGATGACCAATGATGACCTCTTTTGACGACTGATGACCACTGATGCCCCCCGATGACCACTGATCACCACGGATGACTCGCCCAAATGGGCAGGAGGCGATAGCTTTAGGGTCACGCTCAAGGGGCTGGGCGGCGCGCTTGACGGCCTCGTGGTCGAGGGCGCCGTGAGAGATAACCTGGACGGCACCTACTCTGCTTCGTATGTGGCCATCAAGGCGGGGCGCTACCTGCTCAGCGTGTCCCTACTGCAAGAGGATGAGGGTGCATGGGACATCTCCGAGGTTGCGGCTGCCGACGGGAGCAACGCCGAGGCTCGCTCGCGGGTGTCGCTGCCGGTCGGCCGGCCGTATACAATCGAGGTGCTCCCGGGCGCTCTGAGCGCATGCGGATTGCCTCTAATTGCATGCTGATTGCCTCCCTCATCAGGTGCTCCCGGGCGCTCCGTACGCTCTGAGCGCCACACTGCCCTCGTGCTGGGCCACTGCCAATGAACGCTTCGGGCCCATCGGGCTGCGGATCGTCGATGCACACAACAACCCGCTGCCGGGCCGTACGCTCGCGCCCAAGGTGGAGCTCCGCGCGATGGCGCCGCTGCGTGCCAATGGGACCGAGGCGCCCACGCCGGCGCCGCCCGTGTGCGAGCTCGACGAGTACACACCCGACGGGCAGCTGTGGCTCCGGCTGTGTGGGTCGGCGGCGCGCGTGACGCTCGTGCTGAGCGCGGCCTACCAGCCGCCGTACGAGCCTGCCAAGGTCGATCGGCATCGCGCAGCGGCCATCGAGCTCGGGCTCGATGGCACCGGGGTGGTGACCGATAGTGCGCATGGCTCGTGTGCGCAGCAAGTGCAGCCTGCCGAGCTGCTGCTGCACCTGACGGGCGGCGCGCGCGCGCTCTGCGTCTCGGTTGGCTCTCGCGGCGCCGTGGCGGACCAAATCTATGGCCCACTGCGCGTGACGGCCGTCGACGACGAAGGCAACGCCGTCGGGAGCCACGATGATGGCGGCCACTTTGAGCCGCTCGTAACGGTTCGCCGCATCGATGCCGGCGGCAACGCCAGCGGCAGCGCCGGCAGCAGCGCCGGCAGCAGCAGCAGCAGCAGCGATGGCATCGGAGGCGGGAGCGGTGGGAGCGACGTCCCGTCCGACGACGCACGCGTCGATGTCACAGTGCAAAAGGTGGTGTGGCAGCAGGTTGGAGCAAGCCAGTGCCCCATTGCTCTCGTGTGGCTCACGCTTCGTGGACGCTCTGGCGAGGTGCACGTCGAGATCGCGGACGCCAAGGGGCGAGTCGCAAGGGGCGCGCGCGTGCCACTCTATTTGACTGGGCCACCCTACACGCTGCGTGTGAGCAACGATGTCGCGACCAGCGCGGCTGGGGATGAGCTCGGACCGATTCTCGTTCGTCTCGTCGACTCACGGGGCAAGCAGGTATGCGGCCTCCCGTTTGCACCCGTGGTGAGCCTCTCAGAGGAGCCACCGGCAGCCGCGACGACGACCTCCGCCGCTTTGGGCGTGGGCGGCAGCACGTTTTGTGAGTTGACGCGGCTGGAGTGGCAGCGGACGAGCGGGAACGCAGTCGCGCAAGCGGCGGCGCTGCATGTGCGGTTGCGAGGACGCGCGGGAGATGTCACGCTCTGGATCCACGACACGGCCTCGTACGCATGCGCGCCGGTGCCGCTTCGGCTGCAGCTGGTGGCTGGCCCGACGGTGCCGCAGTGCTGCCGTGTGCCGCCGCCCGCCGAGTGCACGGCGTCGCTCGTGGCGGGCGAGTGGCGGTCTGCCATCGTGCAGTGCGCTGACATGTACGGCAACGCGGCGCCGGCGGGGAGCGATCGAATTGAGCTCGCCGTCCATCAGCTTGGCGGCGATGGCGGCCGAGGAGGCGGTGCGAAGCTTGTAGCCTGTGCGAGCTCAATGGAAGAAGGCACCAAGGCAAGTGGCAGCGTTGGTGGCGCCGTCGCTGGCCATCGCCCCAGCCCCGACTCCGCTATGGTCCGCTGCGGCTGCATGTCGACGATGCCCGACGCTGGCGAGCCACCCGGTACAGCGCTCCATCTGGACGAGACGCCCGGTGCGGTCGCGCCCAAGGTGCGAGTCGAGGTGCTGCCGGGCGGAGCGTATCGACTCGCTTGGCGACTGACGGCCGCCGCCCGCTACGCGCTCAGCATGCGCTGCAACGGCGTCGCCCTCTTCTCCACGAACAAGGGCGCTGTCACCATCTCAAAGGGCAGTGCAGAGGGGCCCTCACTGCTGCCCACCGCCCCGCCGTCGCTCGCCATGGCCCAAGCATTGGCGCTGCTGAATGGCCTCGCGCCGGCGGCGGCGGACGTTACGCCCCGTGGCGATGGCTTGCACGCCGTGGCGGCAATGGCGCCAGCGTCCACGCACCCCGACATGGTGGCGGAGTATTTGGCCATGGTTGTGACGCCTGCAGCGCCGCATGCTCTGCGCGTCTTGCTTCGCGGGGTCGGGGCGGGGGTCGGGGGGGCGGCTTCGGAGGTGTCCGAGGCGGCACTCCTCCTGAGCGGACTGCCACAGCCGCCTTCACACGCAACCTATGTGCCAGCCGACGCGACACCAATGGTCGAGGTTGAGGCCGGTCGAAGAGTAACGATTCAAGTGCAGCCCGTGGATGCTTTTGGCAACGCGCACACGGCGCCCTTGGCGCTATCGACCCCCTTCGAGCTGCGTCTGACGCGTCACGGCGGCCATTCGAGCGAGGGCGACGCCGTCCCCCTTCCCGAGCTGCTCCCTTTGGGTGAATCGTGGCGCCCGCTCCCCGCCGCCGAGGGCGGCGGCGCGATGCTTCGCCTCGCCATTGGCGGTGGCGCAGGCCCGATCCAACTGGGTGTGAGCGCGTCCATCCCGCCTTCACAGCCGCCTTCACAGCCGATCAAACAGGGTATGAGCGCCATGGTGAGCGCGTCCATCCCGACGGCGCCGTGCCGGGCGCCGTGCTCCGCAAGCGCAGGAGGGGCCGCGCTGTGGGATCATTTGATGGGCGCCGCGCCCTCGGCCACAGTTGACGAACCCTCGGCCAAAGTTGACGAACCCTCGGCCAGCTCCGCGACTGCATCGGCCGCGCCGTCGCTGCCCTTTGTTCCGGCAGACGAACCCAATTCGCTCTTACGGGGCTGCGCGCACCTATTGCTTGTGCCTGGTCGACCTCATGCGCCCCTGTGCGAGCTCGAGGGCGACGGGGTGCACGGCGCCGTTGCGGGCGAGCGGGCGCGCCTTCGGCTGCGGCTGCGTGATGAGTGGGGCAATCAGATCGGTCGGACGCGCACCGCGGCGCCCGATGCGCCCACCACGGCGCCCCAGCTCCTGATTGAGCTGATGAGCGAGGAGGCCTTGGGTGGCACTACTGCTAGTTCAGCCACGGCCGAAGTATCCAAGCCTCGGCTGCAGGCGGACGGCTCCTATAGCATGCATTACACGGTGGTGCGCACTGGCACGTGCCGCGTGAGCGTGCTGCTCGGCACCAAGCACGTGCGCCACTCGCCGTCCCTCGTGCTCGTGCGCGCGGGCGCGCCGGTGTCCCTGAGACTTCGGGCGCCCTCGCACTCCCCCATCTGTGGGGAAATGTACGGGCCGATCGCTGTGTGGCCGGTGGATGCGTTTGGCAACGCGGTGCTCGCGACGCCCTTCGAGCCGCTCACCCTCGGCGCTGCTGACGGCGCCGACAAGGGCGCCGCCGACAAGGGCGCCGACAAGGGCGCCGACAGGGGCACCGAGCCGCCAGTAGCGCCCGCGGAGATCGTGCGTCTCGAGTGGAACTATGTGAGCACTCGTGGCGAGGTGGGCGCTCACGACGGCGCCCGGGCGGACGCTCACGACGGCGCCCAAGGGGGCGGCGGCGGCGGTTGCGGCGGCACGACGCACGCGATGGTAGCGACCTCGGAATACGAGCGCCTCCACGTGGCCGTGCTCACGCTCAAGCTGCGCGCCCGTTGCGGCGCGTGCACGCTCTTGGTCCGCGACAACTCGCCTCTCCAGCTGCACCCAGGGCGACTGGCGCTCACGATAGCGCCGGGACGGCTCGCCAGCCTGCATGCGCAGTGTTTCGTCAGCCAGGCGGTGGTGCTCGAGCCGTTTGGGCCGTTGGCCATCAGCGCGCATGACGCCTACGGCAACGCGCTGCCGGCGGGCGACTTGCCGCTGCGGGTGTCCGTGCGGCGCGAGGGCGCGCGGGAGCCCGGCACGGCGCGGGAGCCCGGCACGGCGCGGGAGCCCGGCACGGCGCGGGAGCCCGGCACGGCGCGGGAGCCCGGCACGCACGAGGCGCTCAGCACGGCGCTCCGATGCGAGGTTTGGCATCGAGACGCCAAGGCCACCGCCGCCGGCAGCCGCTTCTCGGCTGTGCTCTACCTTCGGTTACTCGAGGGCGAGCCAGGTGACCTGCGTGCATGCTGATGGCCTCTGAGTGCATGCTGATTGCCTCCCTCATTACCTTCGGCTGCTCGAGGGCGAGCCAGGTGACCTGCGTGCATGCTGATGGCCTCTGAGTGCATGCGGATTGCCTCCCTCATTACCTTCGGCTGCTCGAGGGCGAGCCAGGTGACCTTCACATCTCCTGATGATGGCCCCTGATGATGGGCACTGATTGCGTCGGATTGCTGTCCTCATCAGGTGATTACCCTTAATTGCGTCTTTGATGACGGCCACTGATTGCGTCGGATTGCTGTCCTCATCAGGTGACCTTCTCATCTCCATCGGGCTCGACACGAGCGCGGGCGCCGTCGCGGGCGCATCGAGCGCCGTCATGGGCGTGCCCAGCGCCGTCGCGGGCGCACTGCTGTCGGTGCAGCCCGCCGTCCTGCCGCTCCCCCTTTCAAGCGGGCTCACCTTCTATTCCGAGAACCCGTTCGTCTCGCATGCGCTGCTCGCGCGTCGGTGGCGCGAGCTCGCGGCGCCCAGCCGTGAATGCTCCCTCATTTGGACTGTGAAGACGACCGATGTGGACTTCAAGACGCTGAGCCGCGGCCAGCTCTGTAACCACTTTGAGCGCTGCGCTCTCACCACGAAGGTTGGCCTCCTCGAGTGCCTGCACGACGAGACTCGACGCCCCGCCGCCACGGTCACCGGCAGCGCCACCGGCCACGGCGTGAGCGCCGCCGTGAGCGCCACCGGCAAGGGCGGCAAGGGCGCCAACAGCGACGGCGACGGCGGCGGCGGCGGCGGCGGCGGTGACGAGCTCGCGGGGCGCGTGCCAGTCGCGAGCTTCTTCCCGCGCTCATACGACCTGAGCGACGAGGCGCAGCTCGCCGCATTCACCTCTGATTTCCATCTGACCGCCGCCGCCGCGCTCCTCCATCGCTACTACGCCTACGGGCCGTCCGAAGACGATTGTCCACCTTTATCTGCCCACTACAGCGCGAGCGCCGTTGCGGTGGCAGGAGACGGGGCGGAGATGGAGGCGGGCGGTGTTCTTCCCCCAAAGGGCGATGCAGCAGCTGCGGGCAGTAGAGCCGTGCCCAAGGCGACGCCGATGCGTTCCAAATCCGTCTCCAAGTCCATCGCGGTCCATCGAGGTCCATCGAGCGTGGCGAGTGCGCCTGCCGCGGCCTCGGGAGCAGCGGGGGGCGCGGCCGCGGCCCTCGCGGCGGCGGCGGCGGCGGCGCTGCCGAGCGGCGTGCCGCTGTGTCTGGTGGAGTCTGCCCTCGCGGCTGCCAAGCACGCGCTCGGGTATCCAAGCGGGCCAGACGCGAGCGCCCGCGGCGGCGCGCGCCCCCAGCCGTCGGCGGCTGATCTCGCGGCGATCTCGCGCTTCGTCGCCTCGCCCGAGCCGCCGGAGCTCGACGGAGATTGCGTGCGAGCCGAGGAGCGACGAAGCGCGAGATCGCCGGAGCTCGACGGAGATTGCGTGCGAGCCGAGGAGCGCGCCCGACACAGCGGCGAGCATGCGCTCGTCTTGTATGCGCAGGCCAGGCTGGTGCTCGAGCAGCTGCGCTCGAGCACCGCGCAGATGTGCTTCGAGGCGCTCGACGGCCGTCGTAACGTGTGGGTCCTCAAGCCGAGTTATGGGTCCAAGGGCGTGGGCGTACGGCTCCTGAATGGCGACGAGGGGCTGAGCGCCGTGCTGGGCGAGCGCGACAGCCGGCGCGTGGTCCAAAAGTACGTGGAGCGGCCGCTGCTCATCGGCGGCTACAAGTTCGATATCCGGTGCTGGGTGCTTGTGACCGAGTGGTCCCCGCAGCTCCGCGCCTGGTTCTACGACGACGACGTGCTGCTTCGCTTCTGCTCTGACGCGTTCGATCTTGATGAGCTTCACAATCGGTTCGGCCACATCACGAACCGCACGGTCCAGCAGGAGCGCTGTGCCGAGCGCTCGCGGCCCGGCACAGCGCTCTCGTCCGCGTCCAGCCTGGGCGGCGGCCTGGGCGGCGGCCTGGGCGGCGGCGGCGGATGGGGCGGCGGCGGCGGCGGCGGCGGCGGCCTGGGTAGCGCCAGCATGATGGGAGGCGGCCTTGCGAGCAGCAGCAGCCTCGTGGACCGTTTCGGCAGCAGCAGCGCCCTCGGCCTCGGCAGCCGCCCCGCGCGCGCCCAGTCCGCGCGCCCAGTACGACGCTCGCCCGCGCAGCTCGCGGCGGCGGCCGCCGCCGAAAAGGAAGCATGCCCTCTCGCCGGGGCGCTCTGGTCAGCTGCCCAGCTGGATGCGCACCTATCCGCCCTGGGCCTCGGTACGGCCTGGTCCGAGTCGGTGCTTCCGCGGATGCGCGCGATCGCGGCGGCGACGCTACAGCGCGGTGCCGAGCGCGCGGAGGCGCACGGCGGCGCCGGCGCCCACGGCGGCGCCAATGGCTGGAGCTCCTCGTTTGAGATCTTTGGGCTCGACATGGTGCTGGACGAGACGTTACGCCCATGGCTCATCGAGGTGAATGAGGCGCCCAATCTATCGGCGCACGGCTCGGCGCTGAAAGAGCTCATCCTCCAGCCGATGCTGAGCGCGGCGGTTGAGCTCGTCGTCGAGCCCGAGCACCGGCGTGCGCCGCCGGAGCGGGTGGGTGGTTGGCATCGGCTTTGAGCTCCCACGTTTGACCTTCCTCTCATTCAACTAAGATTCTTCGGCTGCAGACGCAGCCGGGTAATATGACTACCCCTTGGCGCTTGGAAATACACGGGACACAGTCGGCGCCGCGGGCCAAGCCAGCTGTCAAACGTCACGACCGCCTTCTCAGGTTCCACACTCTACTAAATAGTTAGGCGGTTAGAATGTGGGGATATTTGGACGCTGATGGTACAATTCACGAACCTGGAACTTGCGCCTCCATTGTTTCCTTCCAGTGTGAATTAATAGCAAGGGTCGTAGTTTCACACGTCCCTTGTCATGAAGCGACCCATCCACGCGACGACTGCCGCCCCGCCCACGGGCCTTGGAAAACGGCTAGCCGGTAACTCGAGCAACGCTAATGAGGTCGTGTGGATGCCTGAATCGACGCCGTGGGACGACGATGCCGCGATCCCTCTGCCGCCACCGGCGGCCGTGGCCATCGTCCTGGAGCTGGCACGGACGAGAGGGCTCGAGCGCCTGCGCAGCCGCTTCAGACGCCTCTGTGCTGCCGCATCGCTGCAAGCTCCGCCGCTACACGCCGTTGAACGCTGGCTCTTGCTGAGCAAGTGGGAGGAGACGATCGCTCGCCCCTCTACAAAACCAGCCGCAGACCCCTTATTTCCTTGCGAAGCGCCAGGCGACGTTGCGACGGCGAAGGAGAAGAAGAAGAAGAAGAAGGAGAAGAAAAAGAATGGGACGCGCGAGCTAGCGTCATCATCATCCGAGCCTCCGGGTGAGGAGCGCGCGCCGGTCAGTGGGACGGCGGACGCGGCGCTCGCAGACGACCTTGAGCGTGCGGGTCTGCCTCTCGGGGCTGCGACTCGTCTGGTGGCGGCGCTCCGGCGTCACTCGGTCGCGCTCGCCGAAGGCCTTTGCCGCCTCGCTGGATGCCTGGACCGACTGCCTGCAGCCCAGACGGAGCGCCCCCCCCCCATCCACTCTGCGCCGGCCGATGATGCCGGCACAACGCTCAAGCTCTCCCTACGTCCCGCGGAGATGGAGGTTGGCTGGCAGCACATTACCTTCTCCAAAGATGGCATGTCCAAACGGCGAGTGCTGGAAGCGGCGGCGGCCGCGGTCGATGAGGCGGAGGCCGTGGCGGAGGCTGGAGCGCAGGGCGAGGACGAGGCCGAGGATGCCCGCGCCGAGATGAGCGCCGAGCTGAGCGCCGAGGTGAGCGTGCTGGTGACGAGCGCCGTCGTGGACAAATTGCGAGTGCTGTACGCGCGTCATCTCCATCGACGTTCGGACGCCACAAGCGGTGCATCCAGCAGCAGCACAGCCGATGGGCCCGCCGCCGTGGTGGACGCGCGCCTCACCGCCGCCACCTTCGACGCTCGCCTCTTTTGCTGCTTGCTGCGTTACCAGTCGATCGGTGGCGCGGGGTTCCAAGCTGGACTCGGTGGGGTTGTGTTTCGGGAGCTGCAGGCGTCGCTGGGCTGCTGCTTCGAGGGGTTCGCCTCTCCCCTCAACACCTACTACGGTGCCCATTGCTCAGCCTATGCAGACGTCGATGCCCCTTTCGGTTCGAGGGGCTCCTTCGCCGCCTTCGAGCCTTCGTGCGGTAGCTTGCAGCTCAACCCGCCGTTCGTGCCCGCGATCATCGACGCGATGGCCGAGCGCGTCATTGCTCTCCTCAGTGCCGCCCAGCGCGCCGGCGCGCCGCTCGCATTTACAATCGTGCTTCCAGGCTGGACGGACTGCGTGGGCTATCAACGCCTCGGCGGCGACGCTGACGCTGCTGACGCTGCTGACGCTGCTGACGCTGTCGCCGCTGCTGCTGTCGATGCCGCCGTCGCCGATGCTGCCGCGGGTGCGGACGTCAATGTTCACGCCAACGTTCGCCACCCGTTCCTGCGCGCGTCGTTGCTGCTTGCGGCCGCGGATCACGGGTTCGTCGACGGCGCCGCGCATCGCCGACCGCGCACGCACCGCGAGTCGCCCTACGACACGCGCCTCTTTGTGCTTCAGACGGACGCGGCGGCTGCCGAGTGGCCCGCCACGGCGCCTGTCATGGCGCGGATCCGCCTTGCCTTTGCGGCGTGCACGCCCTCGGACGAGGAGTTGCGCCACGTGGCGCCGAGCGAGCGCGTGCATCGCGGCGGCGGCGCGCGTAAGCAGAGGCGTCGCAAGATGAAGAGAGCGGGCCAGAAGACCAAGGAGTGGTCGAAGGAGTGGCGCATGAAGCATGGAGTGTGAAGAGAGCTCACTGCACTGACCTCTACCGGTCCGCGACTCTGAGAGGTCGACGTACTACCCCGCGTGGGTCGGTAGACTATCGGTAGACCGGCGCCCAAGACGCGGCCCGGGGTCAGTCCGTATAATTTATGACGCTAGTGTGCGGGACGGTCCGCAGCCTCGAATCTCATATACATCTCTGGAGGTCGCGAGCGAGCCGCTGCGCGCGCGACCCCGCGCGGCCGGGCCGGAGCGCCGTGTATGATACTATCGGAGCGCGCGCGCGCGGCGTGTTTTCGTTGTCGGAGAAACACATAGAAGTTGGAACGAGATACCGCCGTCACATATGCACTCAAGCACACGCGCCTCAGATCCAGAACACACCCCGCCTCAAGAGAAGGAGGGTGAGGTGGCCTCACACACAGCGCGCCGCCCACAATACACGTCGCGGTTGCGTCGGCTCCATCGACAGGGCTCCGCCGCAGCGCCCTTCTGCGCGCGCGCCTTTCCCCGCCGCACGGTCCACACGCCGCGCTCGCTCGAACCCTCGCAGCGTCACAAGTCACGCCCTCTCTTTGGCCCTACGGCCGTTCGGACACTCACCCTCCGCTGGGACGCTGGATGTCCGAATCGCTCATATCGCACACGCACCGTCGTCCTCCCATCTGTGCCCACTCCTGCGCCCTCTAGCCCATGCTTGCGTGCCTGCCATGATCGCGTGTGCGGCGCGCCTACCGTTGACGCGGACCGCTCCCCGTTTGCCCCGTTGTGCCTCGCCCTTGCCCGGGGACAGGAAACCCACGCCAGCACAGGCGCATCCCCAGAGCACCGGCCGCACAGGTGCTCTTAGTAGCCGCCGTAGCCGCCGCCGCCATAGCCGGGGGCCATGCCCCCCCCCATACCCGCGCCCGGCATCGGCGCGCCGTACATCACCATGGCGTTCGGGTCAGCGTAGCCGCCGCCCATGGACGGATCGCTGTAGCCGGACGCGAGCGCCTCCTGCGCCGCCTTCTTGGCATCGGCCTCCGCCTTCTCCTTGTCTTCCTGGATCTTCACGAGCTTGTCGAGCTTGAGCTGCATCTCACGCATCGTCTGGATCATGAAGGGCATCGCAAAGTCCTGCAGATTGTTGCGCCACGCGAGCTCAAGCACCACGTCCGAGCGGAGCAGCGGGTAGCACGTGAACAATGTGGCCGCGAAGCAAGCGTTGAGCTTCTCAGCCACGAAAAAGTTGAGCAGGTCCTCCGCAGTCGCGGAGTCGGACGATTCGGCGGCCGTTGAGATCGCCTCGTCCCAGACCTTGTCCTGCTTCGACAGCGCAATGGACTTCTGCCACTTTTGCGCGCGTTTGTAGAGCATGGCGCCGATGCGCCTGAACTGCAGCAGACCGTGCTTCTCGCACAGGTTGGCCATCTCGATCGCGTCGAAGTTGGTGAACTGGACGACCGCCTCAGCGAGGGCCTCGTGGTCCTCTTCCTGAACGTAGAGCTCATAGAGGACGTCGTTGACCTCCTTGACGTTGGCCGTCTGCGTGCTGAGCAGGTACGGCTTGGCCAGCGCGATGTGGCCCGCCTTTTTCAGCAGCGAGATGACGCGCACGTGGTCGACATGGCTGGCGAGGACGCCCAGCAGGTCGTTGAGCATCAGCGGCTGCTGCTTCAAGTAGAAGTCGATCGACTTGTAGTAGATCTCGGTGTTGGTCACCTTGGCGATCGTGTCCTTGAACTTGACGTGCTCGAAGGCCTCGACGGGGTGTGCGATCATCGAGAGCACGGCGTTGTCGAACTCGTCGTAGTGCACGTAGAGGAAGGTAAGGCACTCCCACTGCGCAGCCTCCTCGCACGCCTTGATCATCTTGCGCACGTTCAGCCTTGACCAGAAGAGCTTGATGTGCTCCATGAGCTTGTTCTCCTTGTACTTGCAGTAGAGGATGCCGAGCTCGGTGAAAATGCCCATGTGCGCGCGCTCGAGCCCGAGGCCGGCTTCCATGACGGCGATGACCTCGTCAAAGTAGCCGTGCCTCTCGTACGTGCTCACGAGCTCCTCCAGCTCGTCGGGGTTGACGATGATGTGCAGCGCGCAGATCTGGGCCAGCCGGAACTCTTTCTCGGCGATGCAGCTCGCGGCGACCTCCTTCCAGGTGCGCGTCGAGTTGGCCTTGCGAGCGGCATCGACGGCTGGCTGGTGCTGGCCCATGTACGTGAGGCACGTCGCGAGGCGCGCAAAGTTGGGGATTGAGCTGAAGAGGATCTTGGCGGCCTCATACATCTGCTCCGAGAAGCAGCGCTCGGCAATGTCCTGGATGCGGGCCACGTTGGGCGCCGAGATGAACTCCTCCATCTGCGCGAACTGCTCGCCCTTGGCGTAGGCGAAGATGAGGGACGTGTCCAGGTGGCTCTCCTTGACCTTCTTGCGGCACATGACGAGGAAGGTGGTGAGCTCGACCCAGCAGCCGAGCGCCTCGGCGGCCGAGATCACCTCCGTGTAGGAGGAGGCGTCGTTGGCCTTGATGAAGGACTTCATCGACTCCTGGACCATGCCGTGCGTCAGCTGGGCCTTGCCGAGCATGATCCACACCTCCTCCTGGTCCACGCGCGCGGCGAACTCGGTCGCCCGCTCCATGTTTGCGATGTAGTCAATGAGCACCTTGGCCGCCTCGCGCTGCATGTTGGCCTTCTTGAAGATGACGAGCGCCTCCTCGTACAGCTCGGAGCCCACGGCGATGTTGGCAATGTCCGGCATGTCGTAGTTGCTGAGGCGGTTGATGTAGTCCATCACCTTGGTCTTGTCTGCCTTGATAGCGGTCAGGATGAGCAGGTTCTGCAAGTTGCGGTTGTCCGAGAACTCGGACTGCTGCAGCACGATCTTCTCAAGCAGCTCGATGAGCTCGTTGGGCAGGTCGGCCGTCATGAAGGCCTTGACCGTGGTCGAGACGACGTCGGGATTCTTGGTCTCGGGCAGCGCGGAGCCCACGACGGCGTCGATGAGCGGCCGCTTGTGCTCGTTGTCCTCGGTCAGCACGGTTGCCCACAGGTCGAGGTCCTGGCGCTCCACGAGGTAGCGAGCCTCCTGCTTGAAGAGGCCGTGGCGGTTGCACACGTCGATGAGCTCCTTGTCGCACATGCCACGCTTGTACGCGATGAAGGCGAGGTGGGGGTCGCGCTTCTCGCAGTACTCGCCCACGACTCGCGAGTCGTAGTACATGTTCTGGACGAGGTTCTCCTCGGGCCGATTGTTCATGTCGATGTAGATCTTCATGAGGGCGTTGTGCACGGCCGGCTCCTGCACGCCCTCGTTTTGGCGCTGCTCGAGCCACGGCTGGATGATCTTGAGGCGGTTGCGCTTCTCGCACTCCTCGACGAGCTGCTCGGCCGGCGCCATCGCGCGCACCGAGAGGATGAGCGCGCGCACGAAGTCCTCCGAGCAGTCATCGTCGAGCAGCTGGCCAGCGACCTGCGGGCACTTCATCGGGTTCACCTTCTGCACGTAGAGCTCAATGTACTTGGACATGTTGTTCGTGTACAGGAAGTGCGTCAGGTCGGCGACCATGTCGAAGCGATCGCACACGTTGATGAGGGGGCGCTGGTCGGGCAGGCGCGCCTCCTTGAGGAAGGCCGCCACTTCCTTGGGGTCGAAGAAGGTGTCCTCGCGCGTGACGCGCTCGACCTCCTGCAGGTTGTTGATCTTGGCGGCTGCCTGGATGTACTTGAAGTGAACCTCCTTGTCCTCGGACTTGAGCAGGATCGCGCCCAAGTAGTAAAAGAGGCCCTCCCACGAGTTGTACGTCTCGAACATCTTAATGAGGTTCGCCGGGGTGAGCTGCTCCGAGTACTCGCGCGCCACCTGCACCACGATCTGTAGGTTCTGGCGCATGTTTGTGCGGAGCATGTGGTTGAGGCACTCGATCGAGTTGTCGACGGACTGCGTGCCGAAGAACTTGACGATGAAGTCAGGCTGCATCAGCTCGGTGCGCATGAGCGCACGCTTGATGTCATCGATGTTCTCGTAGTGCTGCAGGGCGCGCGCGGGCAGGCCCGCCTTCTCGCACAGCATGCCGATGCGAGCCTTGTCGTAGTGCGTGAACATCTCGTTGGCCATGATGGCGTCGGCCACCTGCGGCATCGCCATCAGGTTCATCTCAAGCAGGCGCGTCTGGAGCGCCCCCTCCTCGGGCTTGTTGCCCTTGAGCACGTCGAGCAGGAACGAGGTGGCCTGCTGCAGGCAGTTGTGCGACATGAAGACGTCGGTGACCACAGCGTAGTCGAGCGTGATGCCACCGGCAGCGGCCTTCTGCGCAAACTCGAGCGCGCTGCCCGGATTGACGCGCACCATGTGCGTGAGCAGGAAGCCCCAGTCGGGCGTGTAGTTCACCTTCTGGCAGTAGACCATGATCTTGTCGAACTGGCCCGTCGACATGAACATCTGGATGACCTTGGGCGAGCACTGGCCGCGCAGGTAGACGGAGAGGGCGAGGTTTTGGTCGACCATCGAGACGGCGTCGCCGAGCTGCTCGGTGCACTCAAGCTTGTCCTCGCTGATCCACTTCTGGAGCAGCTGCTGCTTGCCCTGCTGGATGACGGGCTTAGCGAGCTCGAGCGACTCCATCGCGTTGAGCTTGCCCTTCTCGAGCAGCATGCCGAAGTAGGTGAGGATGGGCGGCGAGCCACCTGGCGGCGGGGGCGCGGCCTGGAAGCGCGCGATCGTGTCGGGCGTGCGCAGAATCTGCTTCGGCGAGTCGGCCGCCAGCTTGGCTGCATCCTTGTAGTTGCCCTGCTGCATCAGAGCGGCGAACTGCTGGATGAAGAGCTGCTCAGCCCCCGGCAAGTTGCAGCGCGAGGCGATGCGGAGCGCGAGCTGGAAGTCGGAGAGCTGCTTGCAGATGTAGGGCACGAGGTTGGCCTCATCGACGGTCACGCAGAGCACCTGGCCCTTGCGGTTCACGCCCATGATGCCGCCGGTCGCGTCGTGCGGCGTCGTCACGAAGATCGTCTCGCTCGAGATGCGGTTCATGTAGATGAGCTTGCACGCCTCGAGGTCGTACAGGTGCAGGTAGCCGAACTTGGTGACCATGTACACGACGTTGTACTTGTTCGAGATCTGCATCGACACCGGGAAGTCCTGCGCCGCCTCCGGCGGGAAGTAGATGTCGCAGTTCTTCTTGCCGAAGGGCGGTGTGCCCTCGGGACGGGCGCCAGGGCTCACCTCGATGACGTGCAGCTTGGCGCCCGTAGCCGTCTTGGCGGCGAAAGCGAAAAGGGTGGAGGGCGTGGTGGCGCCCTCGACGGTGAACTGTGCGAAGGTGGCCGCGTGGCCCTCGATGGGCTGCGACACGTTCTTCTCCTTCGAGAACAGCTGCATGGCGCCGATGATGCGGTTGGTGCCCGGCTCGGACTTGATGCCAATGAGAACCATCCACTTCTCGTCTGGCGACGTCTTGTAGTTGATGATCTGGGTATCGCCGAGCGTCGGGTGGCGGTCGAAGACCTTGGCCGGCTCCGACTGCCCCTCCATCGACCAGTGGAAGACGGCCCCGCCCGTGACCATCGCCACATTGGATGGCGAGGTCCACCGCCAGAAGATGGTCGGCTCGGTGAGCTGGTGCGACTTCATTTTGCTCTTCATCTCCATGTTGAAGATCTGCAGGTAGTTGCCCGCTTTGAGCGCGATGACCTTGGAGACCGGGTTCATGATCGCCGACTCAGCCGTGATCGGCCGCCGCTGCACATCCGTCGGGTTGGTCATGTCGATGATGACGACCTGCACCGTGCCATTCACCTCCTCGCGGATGCAGATGAACTTCTCGGACTCCATCGTCAGCGTTGCGAAGCTGATGAATTGCGGCTGGATGCCCACATTGGTGAGCTGGACCAGCTGCGGGCCATGAGGCGTGGGTACGGGGACAAGCGACAAGCGTTACGAGGTGCAGGGAGGCAGCAGAAGAGTGACCCAAGCACACTGCCAGCACGCCGAGTGCGCTCATGCCGCAGTGCCACGGCGAGCGGCGGCACACCTCTTGGAACTTGATGGGTAGACCCGCCATCACTGCTCAACCTTTTGAAGCCTGAGGCGCGACGGGTGGGCAGGCGAGCGTGCGCAGGGGTCAAAGAAAAAGAATGATTGACACCCCATCAATGGGGCGCTGCACGATGGCTTGGCGGCTCGGCGAGGAGCGGCGGCTTCTCCCAGCACTGCGCCAGCGTCTGCCCAGTCCGTCCGCACCGCCGCCGCGCCGACGGCGCCCGCAGGAAGCGCGCAACACAGGCTGCAGAACGCGCGCTCAAGCCCGATGCGCGACTCACCAAGTAGAAGGGCAAGAGCGGCGCTTCTTCTTTCAGAGCGTGTGGGAAAAGCGCCCTGATTGCCTTTCTCATCAAAAACTGTTTCGGGCGCGGCAGAGCGGGCGCGCGCACGGCGTCTCCCGCGGCTTCCCCACACCACACTCCACAATCTCAACTCTTGCACTCTCTGACCATCGACCATGGTCAAAAGGTCAAAACAGCAATCTGCCTCCGCCAAAGTGCTTCTCCAACGCCACCACGACCGCATCTTCACCCGGACGCGCACCCAGCTCTTCCAACTCGCCGCCGCCTCCTCGCTGCCCCAAGCTCTCGCGCGCCGCCGCGGCCGCCTCATCGCCGAGCGCCACCACGAAGGGCGGCGCCGTCGCGGGCCAGTTGTCGCCGCCCACCACCAGGCCAGCCTCCTCGGCCGACGCGACGCACACCGCGTCCACGCCGCCCGCTCGGAGCAGCGCGAGCTCGGCCGTTACGTCGGCAGCAGCGACCGGTACGAGCGCATGCGTGCTTACGTACGTCACTTCGGCGCCTGTGGATCGCAGCTGCGCGAGCAGGCGCGCGACCCCCGCCGGTGGGTCGGCGAGCGGTGCGTCCGCGCGCGCGCCCACCACCAGCACCTTAGCTCCCGCGCGCACGTAGCCGAGGTCGATGAGCGTCGCGCCGAGCGCGCGAACCGTCGGCTCGATGGGCATCACCGTCGGCGAGACGCCGAGCCTCTGGCGAAAGTGCAGCGCGTCCCGGCCGACGGCACCCACCTCGAGTTTCGACGCCTCGATCATCGGGGCGACGAGCTCAAGGTTGCCATCGGCGAGCGTGAGAAAGCGTTCAGCGAGCGAGTCGATCGCGTGTGTCGAGAGCGGGATGAGCACGTTGTACTCGGTCAGGCGCATCAGCGCATCGTCCAGGTCGGCGTAGCTGGGCAGCGGTTCCACGCGCACCAGTGGGCACCATAGCGGCCGCGCACCGGCGAGCACGAGCGCGGACGCCAGTGGAGCAGCCGTGGTGCGCGGCGCGACGAGCAGCACGCGCTTGCCTGCCAGCGGCAGCGCCGACTCACGCAGCATTGCGGGCCGTGGGGGCGCTGAGAGTGCAGCAAGCGTGATCATCGAGATGAAAGTGGCGAACACGTGCATTTGCTGTGCCCCTCGCGGCCGCTCGCTCGCTCGCTCGCGCGCGCGCGCGGGGAAGAGCCAGGCCGCTCGCTCACACACCTTGGCAGGTCACGCGAGCCGAGTGAGAGTGTGAATCCAAAAATTAGGTGTTAGGCGTTAAGGCGTAAACCGTTGTAGGTCCGACCTCATCGCGGGCTTCGGGGGCAAACGGCGGCGCCGCACTGCCATTTTGTGCCATTTAAGTTTTATACACTCAACACTCTACACTGCCGTCATTGACTGCCGGCGTTTTAGACCATTTTTCTCATGTTTGTGGCGTCTACTTATTAACAAAGATTTGGCCTTCGTTCGGTGAGAGGCTGCTAAAATCAGATGGCGAAACCCGCGCGCGGCGCAGTCAGCGGCGCAGTTACCGGGTCACGACTCACGTCCCGCACCCGGCGCTCTAACCTACAGCTACACACGGACCTCTCGTCTCACCTGCTTTGCAAGCAAGCTTCGATGAGCAGATCAATCACATCATCAGGAAACTTCATGCTGTATTTGTTCAGCCACAGCATCTGCAAGACAAATCGCCGGGTGGTAAGGTTGAACATCAAGTGATCTTTGCGAGACCAATGGACGATATCCCAGACTTTGATCGTCCCGTCAGCTGATCCGGACACGATCTTGGTTCCGTCCGGGGAAAACGCCACCGAGTTTATCCCCCTGCTGTGCGCATCTGTCTTCTCGCTCAGCATCTCCAGTTTCCCTGCCAGACAAGCCAGCAAGCGTCAGTTTGGGCCAAGGAGGGGCGATTTTGAGGCCTCCGGCGCACCTGAATCCCAGACTTTGATCGTCTTGTCGCCCGATCCAGACACAATCTTGGACCCATCCGGGGAAAACGCCACCGAAAGGAATGCCTCGCTGTGGGCGTTGATCTTCTCGCTCAGCATCTCCAGTTTCCCTGCCAGACAAGCCGGCAAGCGTCAGTTTGGGCCAAGGAGGGGCGATTTTGAGGCCTCCGGCGCACCTGAATCCCAGACTTTGATCGTCCCGTCAGCCGATCCAGACACGATCTTGATCCCGTTCGGGGAAAACGCCACCGACATGATCACGTCGCTATGCGCGTTCGTCTTCTCGCTCAGCAGCCCCAGCGCGTCTGTCAGACAAGCCGGCAAGCGTCAGTTTGGGCCAAGGAGGGGCGATTTTGAGGCCTCCGGCGCACCTGAATCCCAGACTTTGATCGTCCCGTCAGCCGATCCAGACACGATCTTGATCCCGTTCGGGGAAAACGCCACCGACATGATCACGTCGCTATGCGCGTTCGTCTTCTCGCTCAGCAGCCCCAGCGCGTCTGTCAGACAAGCCAGCAAGCGTCAGTTTGGGCCAAGGAGGGGCGATTTTGAGGGCTCACGGCGCACCTGAATCCCAGACTTTGATCGTCCCGTCAGCCGATCCAGACACGATCTTGGTCCCGTCCGGGGAAAACGCCACCGACGCGATGTAGTTGCTGTGCGCATCCGTCTTCTCGCTCAACAGCTCCAGTTTGTCTGCCAGGCAAGCCAAATGTGGCGTCAGTTTTGGCCAAGGAGGGGCGATTTTGAGGGCTCGCGGCGCACCCAAATCCCAGACTTTGATCGTCTTGTCCCACGATCCAGACACAATCTTTGTCCCGTCCGGGGAAAACGCCACCGACGAGATCTCGCTGCTGTGCGCGTCCGGCTTCTCCGCTACAAAGTTGATGAGCGTCGCGATCATCCTGCGAACAAGAGAGAATTATAGAGTGAGGATTAGGCTGCATGCGAGATTCGGCAGCATGGGGATATGGGTCCACACGCGGCTGCAAGCTTGAAGGGCGCATGACGTGTCTCGGCGCAGACATGCAGCAGGTAGCAGCGTGCCGTAAGGATGAGGGGACTCGCGTGCGGTGGCGTGTGTGGCTCCGAAGCTCATCGCGAACGGAGAGTCGCATGCCCTCGAGAGAAGCAGCCCAGCTCGGATCTCAGGATTGGGCAGTCACATGGCAGTGAAGCGCGCGGGAGTAGAGAGGAAGGAGGCGGATTGGTCGGAGGCGGGGGCGCGCGCGACTGGGGAGACGCGATATGTGCTCCCTCCGGAGATGCAGGAGTGCCCGCGGGGCACCATGGAGGAAAGCACCTTAGCGGACTCGATCGATTCCGCGTGCGGAGGCGGTACTGTGTGCGCGTGCAGCGATACCGACGCACGTTGAACACGAAGAGCGACGGAGCAAGAGCGAGCAAGGAGCGCGAAGACGAAAGGGACCCTGCAAAACCGGCGTCCTTCATGTGAACAAACACCTCCGCCTCGAGAGGTCCTTCGAGGAGGTTGTCAGTTGTTCACGAAGTGACACGTCGTGAACCGTGAGAATTTGCCGTCGTGGACCACATATGGTTCCCAGAACTGTGCTTTTCCTTTTCGCCGTCGTCCTGATCGAGGCCTCGCCACCCGGCGTCATTGTCCTCGATGGCGCGTCGATCGGCCGCGTCATGTCAACCGAGCAGCCGGCGGCCGTCCTGTTCGTTGACTCGAGCACCCCTGACCAGGAAGAGGTGTTGCGTGCGATCAACTTCAAGCAATTGGCGCAGGACTTTGGGAATTCGGGGAACCGCCTGGCGTCCTCGCTCCAGTTTGGTTCCCTCGATTGTGCGGCGCATCCCGAGGCATGCGAGGCGCGCAAGGTGGCGCGCGGCAGCCGCCCCGTCGTCAAGTACTGGTCGGGGAATACCTTCCGCCGGTACACGGGTCCGCTCGACGTGGAGGCGCTGCGCGAATATCTCGCCCGCAAGCTCGTCGAGAATCTACCGACGCCGTCCGTCGTGCCGACCAGCACGCGGCGTGCACCGGAGCCGCGCGATCCTCACGCGCCTGTGTGGCACGAGAACGACGATGAGCTGACGATCGCGACAGTGTTCGCGCTCGTGGTGTCGCTCATCTTCTTCGGCCGCTGGCTTGCGACGACACCGGCGGTGGAGGCGCCCGGCACACTCGTCCTCGTCGGATCCTCCGCCTCGCGCTGCGCGCGCACGCCACACGCGCGGGACGGCACCAACGCCCTTTGGGTGATGCGGCTCGACGAGCTTCCGAGCATTGTATCGGGCGCCGCTTCCCCACCGGAGCTGCGCCTGACGCCACTCTCGCGCGTGCCGGTGGCCGAGGCGGACCTGACCGCGCTGTGCTTCGCCGCACGCAAGCGAGACGGCGCCTTGCTTTTCCACGCACCCACAAAGGACGGTGTCGGTACAGCGGGGCGTGGCGGCGTGGTCTCATTTGCATGGGACCCCAGCCGCTCGCCCTGTGTGCAAGTTCTCACGTGGGCGAACGCGCTCGACTCGGCGCATGCGCACACGCTCACGCTCCTGAGCGCGGGCATCATCGGCATCGGCCGGGGCTGCGACCGTGTCGCCCTCGGCTCCGTCGGTGGACGCGTCACCCGCATGGACCTGTTCCTGCCGCCGCTCCTCAAGACGAGCTGGTGGCAGTTCTGGCGGCGCGCCAAGCCCGTGCAGGCGGTCGTGGCGGCCCAGATTGCGCCCGCGCACGCGGCCGGCAAAGCCGGGGCGACGGGCCCCAGCCCACTGATGCAAAGCCTGCGGATCGTCAGCGCCACGGCCGAGTCGAGAGCTGGCAAGGACGGCAAGGGCGGGGGCAAAAAGGGCCACGAGCAGCTTGCACCGCCATCGAAGTACGCGAGCCACCTGCTCGTGGCAGACCCTCTGGCCGACGAGCTTCGGCTCTATGCGCTGCCGCCCGAGGGATCTGTAGGCGAGTTTCTCATTCGACTGGTCGGCAGCCTCCAGCTCGACCTCGGAGCTTCCGGTCCGGCTTCGCCGTGTGCCATGGCCACTCACCCGAGTGCACCGCTCGCGTATCTGCTGTGCACTCGCGCAGCGGACGGCGCGGGCCTCATTGTTGTGTGTGAGCTTTCGAGCGTCGCGCCTCCCACCATCGTCGAAGTCTTCGTCATGTCCGCACCGAGCGGCGGCGGAACAAGCAAGTCGGTCGCTGCCGCCGCCGCCGGCGAGGCGGACCTAGCGGGCGACATTGGCGGCGCCCTGTGCGTCAGCGTGGATGGCAAGCACATCTACGCGGCAGTCCCCGGTACTGCGATCGTGGCCATCGTCGCGATTACAGCCGAGGGCCGCCGCCTATCACCCAATGGGCACGCCGCCATCGGCAGCGCCGCCTTCCACCTTCTCGCCACCGCCCATGAGGTGCTGGCCGCCGGCGGCAGCACCGAGGGCTCCAGCGCGGGCACGCCGCCGCCGGAGCGACGGCCGCCGTCCGTGCCTACAGCGCTTGCCCTCGCCGGCAGTCAGCAGACAGCGCTGCTACTCACCGACGCGGGCACGGAGCGGGTGTACTGCTTCCGGCGAGACAGGGCGAGCGGCGCTCTCGAGCCGCAGTGCTCGCTCGCAGTGGAGTCGCCCGCGGCGATGCAGCCGATCGTGTGGCCACAATGATATCTCACTGAGTGTTTCGAGAAGGCCTCTTGAGGCCCATTTGGACTGTTCAGAAACTTGACACAGGTGGAGCGCGTGCACATACTCCCCCATCCCTTGTATCAGCGGAGGTGAGTGTGGGGGGACCCTCGTTTGTTGATTTTCTTCACAGTGGGGTTCACGCGCGTAGCTGCGCAGGCCTTCGACTTCGAGAGCCGCGCGAACGAATGCTGCGAGGGTCTCGCACGGCGTTACGCCGCATCAGCCCACGTCGGCATCTCGCCTCCATCCCCAAACAACCTTTCATCTGGAAGGACGGCGCTCTCATTTCCTGGGATGACGCGAAAGTGCACGTGCTCTCGACAGCGGTGCAATTCGGTAGCTCTCTGTTTGAGGGCATGCGATGCTACTCCACCCCGAAAGGCCCGGGCATCGTGCACCTCCACGGGCATCTCCGCCGACTCGTCGACTCGTGCAAAATGTATCGCATCGAGGTGCCTTACTCTATCGATCAACTTTCTGCGGCATGCTTTGACGTGGTTGAGAAAAACGGGCGTTCGAGCGGTTGCTACATAAGGCCAATGGTGCTTCGAGGATTCGGCGCCGCCGGCATGGATGGAATCGGCTCGCCCATAGAGACCTATGTGCCTGCATGGGAGTGGGGTGCGTACCTTGGGTCAGATGCGTTCGGTCGCGGCATCGACTGCTGCACGAGCTCGTGGAACCGGCCGGCGCCCAACACATTTCCCGGGATGGCCAAGGCCGCAGGCAACTATAACAACGCGCAGCTCATCAAGATGGAGGCGCAAGCCAACGGGTACGTCGAGGCGGTCGCGCTCTCACCCGACGGCTGGGTGTCTGAGGGCAGTGGTCAGAACGTCTTCCTGGTGCGTGACGGGGCACTGTTCACACCACCCATTAACGGTTCCAATCTCCAGGGACTGACGCGTGGGTCGGTCATTCAGCTGGCACGGGCCGCGGGCATCGATGTCTTTGTTCAAAATTTGCCGCGCGAGGCGCTGTACGTCGCCGACGAGCTGTTCTTCACTGGCACAGCCACGGAGGTGATGCCCATCCGTTCTCTTGACAAGATTCTGATTGGTCACGGCGAAACTGTGGGTAAACGTGGTCCCATCACGAAGCTGCTCCAGGCTCAGTACCAGGACATCATCAATGGGCGTGCCGAGGACGTACACGGGTGGATGTCGTGGCGGGAGCGGTGAATCGGTTCAGTGTAGGCTCAGTATACAGCGACACGCTCAGTTCAAAATCAGTGTGGAGATAGAGTGTGAATCCAGAAAGAAAGGTCCTATGGACATTGCGATTTGGATACACAAGGGGTGTCTTTTGAGTATCCTTTGAGAGAAGCGGCCGGAAACAAGGGGTGTCTGGGAGATAAAGGAGATTTCCAAGTCCGCAAGCACATGCAGGCAGCTCACGCCCTTCTCGCTGTCGGCTGGCTAATTCCGCCGGATAGAAGAGATTAAAAGGCCGCAAGCACATGCAGGCGCCGCACGCCCTTCTCGCTGTCGGCTGGCTAATACCGCCGGTTCCCCCACGCGGCTCTACGCGCTTGGTTTATGGCGTCGAACCCACCGCCCGCTGGCCAAAGGGATCTGACCCGTCCAAGCTGCTGTCGCCGGCCGTGGAGCTCGCCGACCCTCTCTATGAGTTGCGCTACCGTGAGAATCCAGCATCCGTCGCGCACATCTGCGCGGAGAATGCGTATCTCGACTCGGCGATGGCGCAAGATGCCGGATGGAGAAGTGCCATCGCCGAGATGGACGAGCTCCTCAAGGAGTTCCAGCCGGCCTCGCGTCAGCCGCCATCGGGCTTCCAGGAAGACCTTCTCTGGCACCGCGGGAGCGACACGGCTGGGTGGGAGTACGCGCGCAGAAAGATCTTTCCAAATGGCTGGGAGCAGCCCTTCCCCCAGTTCGTGCGCCGTCGCGTCGGATCCGCCGACGTGCAGCTCGTGCTCGACGCGAACAGGGCGCCCGCGCTCTTGCCGTCCGAGGATTGCGACTACTCCCCTTCTGGATGCGAGGCGTGCGAGGCGACCCAGGCGACGGTGCGTGGCATCTCGGCGTTCGTGCCGTCGCCAGACGGATCGTTCGTGGCGTACACGGTCGATACAAGCGGCGAGGAGAGCTTCTCGCTTATGATCGCGCGCCTCCGAGACGATGGCATCCTACCTGCCGCCATGTCTCCCTTCCATTCCGTTCACGGCGTCGACGTGGACGTGCGCTGGGGCTACTCAGTGGGCGCCGCCGCGACGTCCCTCTTCTATGCGACGATGGATTCGACGGGGCGCCCCTACCAGGTACGTTGATTGCCACTGATGACCTGCCTTGCAAGCAAGCGCTCACCACAGCGCGTCCCCAATCCCCACGGGGCGCCCCTACCAGCTCCATCGACTCGACCTGCGCACCGACAGCGTGCGAACCGATGCGTCCAGCACACTGGTGTTCGAGGAGAGGGACTCGCGCTACCGGCTCGCGTTCCGACGCTCCGCTGACGGCTCGCGCCTCCTCGTCGATCTCCGGTCGCGAGATAGCTCGGAGACGTGGGCGGTTCGCATCGCCGAAGCGCCTGGCGTCGATCTCCGGTCGCGAGATAGCTCGGAGACGTGGGCGGTTCGCATTGCCGAAGCGCCTGGCACTCTGGAGGCCAGTGGTACCGTCGACGTGGGCAGCACCGCCGGCCGACTGTCCCTAGGCTGGCGATGCCTCGGCGAGCGAAGGCCGGGTTCGTCATATGAGGCGGAGTTCTGGGCGGATGCGCCGTACTGGGCGGATGCGTCGGGTACACCAACACGTGACGGTGCGCCGGGTACACCAACACGTGACGGATGCTATGTCGTAATCGACACGAGCGAGAACACACTGTACACACTGGCCGCCAGCGTGGAGATGAGTGGTCGATCATCGGAGATCAGCGGAGATCAGAGCGGAGATCAGATGAGTGGACGATCAACGTGGCAGCCCGTGACGATCGAAACAGAGGGCACGCTCCAGGGCGCGGCGGCCTCCGATGCCCATGACGGCGCGTTCGGCGAGACGAGCCTGCTTGGGCTGCAGTGCTTCAAATCCTTCGTGGCGCTCGAGTGCCGACGTGATGGCGCGGCCGAGCTGCTCCTGTGGAATGGTGACGTGTCACCAAGCGCCGTGTCGAGCGCATGGCGCCGTCTCGGTGGGTACGAGCTTGAACGCTGGACACACGAGCTGCTGAGCAACGCCGACGAAGCGGCGCGATCGGCCCGGGTGGCGGCAGCAACGCTCGGGTTGCAGTCTGCGGGCCAGTGGTCGTTGCAGCTGAGCGCACCGGATGAGCAGCGCTACAGATCCGACGCGCCTCGTTTGGAGATCTCGACGCCCATCGACCCACCGCGCGTCTTCGAGTGCTCCCTCCGACTCCGCTCACACGACCGCGGCACGACCAGCGACGCAGACGCCGCTGGCTTCGACTCTCGTTCAGCAGGATTCCATTCACAGGACCTCACGCTGCGCCTCCTTCACCAGACGCCACTGCCAAGAGGCTTTGACCGCTCCAAGTTCGCGTGTGGTCGGCTTTGGGCGGTGGCACCAGACGGTGTACGCGTGCCGATTTCAGTGCTAGCCAAGATACCCGCCGCCACCAAGGGCGCCGCGCCAGAGACGCGTGCTGCTCTCCTGTTTGGCTACGGCGCATACGGCACTTGCACCGATCCGGGGTGGGACGCGGAGCGACTCGCGCTTGCCTCTACTGGTATCGTCGCGGCGATCGCGCACGTGCGTGGTGGTGGCGAGATGGGGCGTGGCTGGCACGCCGCCGCGCGCCGCGAGACAAAGGCCATCTCCTTCAGCGACCTCGAAGCATGCGCCACTGCACTCTGCGATGCTGGGCTCGCTGCCCGGGGGGGCGTGGCGCTCGAGGGGCGCTCAGCGGGCGGCCTGCTCGTGGGGGCCTGCCTCAACCTCAATCCAAGCGCTTACTGTGCCGTCTTAGCGTCGGTACCGTTCCTCGATGCCGCAGGCAAGCTGCAGGACGCCTCGCTGCCGTTAACCGCCAACGAGTGGGAGGAGTTTGGCAACCCAAATGAGCGGACTGGGCACCTATCCGTCCTCGGCTTTTCACCGGTGCACAACGTGGTGCCAGGCGAGGTCTACCCGCCATGCCTGTTACTCCCTGCGTTCAACGATGCGCGAACGGGCTTCAGCGAGGCCTTAAAGTTTGCGCACTATATTAGGACGAACGGCGCCCCGATTGAAGCACAGCAGGCGTTTGTGCGCACAGACATGGGAGGAGGTCACTTCCGGCCGGCCAACCCGGATGCACGCCGTGCAGACCGCGCTCTTGAGTATGGCTTCGTGCTGCACCACTGCCGGCGCGCGCTCGCGCGCTGCTCGCCGCAAGCGACTAGCCAGGAGCCAGCGCCGCCAGCGCCGCCAGCGCCGCCAGCGGCAGGTACCATGCCATCGGACGTGGCTCGGACGAGGCAGGCCCCATGGCCTCCCCCCCGAACAGGCAGTGAGGGCAACGTGGGCGGTGGCGGAGGCTTAGGTACTGCCCACACGCTAATCTACCGCGCGGTGCAAGCATCCGACGTTGAGGCTGTGGGCCGCCTGCGAACGCTCATCTTCTCTCCCCATCTGGTGACCATCGGATCACAATACTTGCAGTCACGCTTGTACGCCGATGCTCTCGCTCATAAAGCTGCAGTCATCGTCGCTGTTGATGCCGATGGAACTCTGTGGGGAGCCGCCGACCTCGCCAGCCTGCCGTGCGAGGGGGGAGGAGTTTGTGGCTACATCACGAACGTTTGCGTCGCACCGGCTGCACGGCGTCGGGGCATTGGCGGGCGGCTGGTGGACGAGCTCGAAATTGTCGCCGCACGCTCCGACATGCGCGCTGCCGTGCTGCACGTTGACATCGACAACGTCGCCGCGCGCGAGCTCTACATTACGAAGGGCTACACGCCTGGATGTGACGATCGAGAGCTTGCGGCGGCGGCGGCTTTAGTGCCGTCGGCTGGAACGGAAAGCCCCGAACAGCTTCTTATGACGAAACTATTTCGAGTCGAAGGAAGCCTTATATAATTATCGAGTCGAAGGAAGCCTTATATAATTATTTCGAAGTTAAAGACCCTCCGGGCGTCAGGCGTCTTAGGCTCTTAGCCCGGCCCGCGCGCGGCAGCGGGAGCGGCACGGGGGCGGCGCGGGAGGTGGCGGCGGCGCCGCGCGGCGCGGACGCCCGGGGCGGATGCGCGGATCACCACCATGATCACCACGATGGCGACGCATCGGCCGTCATCGCGACATTCACGTCCGGCGCGGCGAGGTTGGAGCGATGACCGCCGCGGTAGGTTCTCATACCGAGCGTACGTGGCTCTGGCGTCTTGCCGAGCCGGCGTGCCGGCGCGCGGCGGTTCCACGACACCGCCTCCGCGCGGATCCCACCGGACCCGCGTCGACCGTGCACGGGATGTTTGGAAATTTCCGTCGATTGCGACTTCCGTAACGTTTCTTTTTTTCCAACGGGTATGCGATACTATCATCGAAACCTGGCCCCTGGCCATCTGAACGTGCCCACGATCGGCGCTACAATCCTGGACACCCGCGAGCGTTTCACCGCCGCCCATCATATCTTACTACCGAATCTCTCTCACCGACTGCGCCACCGCGGGGACGCTCCCTGCGGCGGCCAAAACCCAGCGTCTCTAGAAGTCCATGCCGCCCATGCCGCCCATGCCGCCCATGCCACCGCCCATGCCGCCGCCGCCGCCGGCCGGGCTATCCTTGGGCAAGTCGACAACCATGCACTCGGTGGTCGTCATCAGGGACGCGATGGAGGCGGCATCGACGAGCGCGGAGCGCACCACCTTGGTCGGGTCGATGATGCCCTTTTTCACGAGGTCGCAGTACTCGCCCGTCTGGGCATCGAAGCCGAGGTTGCCGTCGCTGTCGAGCAGCTTGCCCACCACGACGGCGCCTTCGTGACCAGCGTTCGAGGCGATCGTCTTGCAGGGCACCGTGAGAGCGTTCTTCAGGATCTGGATGCCAAACTTCATGTCCGAGTTCGTGGTGGGGATGTTGTCCAGGCAGCGGGTCGCGTACAGCAGCGCGGTGCCACCGCCGGCCACAATGCCCTCCTCCACGGCCGCACGCGTCGCATTGAGCGCGTCGGTCACGCGGTCCTTCTTCTCGCCCACTTCGGTTTCGGTGGCGCCGCCCACACGCAGCACGGCCACGCCGCCCGAGAGCTTCGCGAGCCGCTCCTGCAGCTTCTCCTTCTCATACTCGCTCGTCGTGTCTGCGATCGTCTCGCGGAGCAGCTCGCACCGCTCGTCGATGGCCTCCTTGCCGCCCGAGCCGCCCATCAAAATCGTGTCGTCCTTCGACACTGTGACCTTTTTGCAGGTGCCGAGCACGGACATATCGGCCGTCTCGAGCTTCATGCCCACGTCCTCCGAGATCACCGTGCTCCCAGTCAGGATCGCCATGTCCTGAAGGGTCGCCTTCCGGTTGTCACCAAATCCCGGGGCCTTGACCGCCACGACGTTCATGCCGCCGCGCAGCTTGTTGACCACGAGCGTTGCGAGGGCCTCGCCGTCGACGTCCTCGGCGATGATCAAGAGCGGCTTCTGCAGCTTCACCACGTGCTCGAGCAGCGGCAGCATCGCCTGCAGCGACGAGACCTTCTTCTCGACGAGGAGGATGAGAGGGTTGTCAAACTCCGTCTTTAGCGTCTTGGCATTGTTCGCAAAGTACGGGGAGATGAAGCCGCGGTCGAACTTCATGCCCTCGACCACGTCGAGCTCGTCCACGAGCGTCTTGCCGTCCTGCACCGTGATCACGCCCTCCTTGCCCACCTTCTCCATCGCGTCCGCAATCAGCTGGCCGATGACGTGATCTGAGTTGGCCGAGATCGTCGCCACGTTCTTGATCTCCTCCTTGGTCGAGATGACCTTGGTGCGCTTCTTGAGGTCCTCGAGCACCGCATCCACCGCCAGGTTGATGCCGCGCCGCAGGTCCATCGGGTTCATGCCCGCGGCCACCGCCTTGCATCCCTCAGCAAAGATGGCACGGCACAGCACGGTCGACGTGGTTGTGCCGTCGCCCGCGACGTCGTTGGTCTTGCTCGCCGCGTTTCGAATGAGCTGCGCGCCGAGATTCTGGAACTTGTCCTTGAACTCGATGCTCTTGGCCACCGTCACGCCGTCCTTGGTGATCTTAGGGCCCCCGAAGGACTGCTCGATCACCACGTTGCGCCCCTTGGGACCAAGCGTCACCTGCACCGCGTCAGCGAGCTTGTCGACGCCGGCCAGCATCATGGCGCGCGCGTCGGTGCCGAAGCGCACGTCCTTTGCGGACATGTGACGGACGGCACCGACCAAGCGGTTGAAGGGCGTCACGGAGCGGCGCATTGCGTTATCGAACACTCGCGACGTGGAGGGCTTCTGGATGCCACAAAGGCTCGTGACGTGGCGGCATGTGGCGATCAAAACTTGTCATCAACCCGACCCCCCCGAAAATTTTGGTGAGAACTTAAAACGGTCTACATGGGTCCACGGAAAGCAAGCAAGCAAGCAGCTAAGCTTGCCACGGATAGCCACGGAAAGAGCCTCCCCTTAAGCGGCCCCGCCCCGGCTGCGAGATGTGCATCAATGGCCTTTGCGTAGCGCCTCCTTCTTGGCAGCCCGCTCCGCGGCCCGTGTAGCGTCGCGCGCGTCGTCGTCCTCGCGGCGTCGGCGCATCGCCTCCTCCTCGGCCGCCCGTGCCTCCGCCAGCTGCCTCCGCTCTGCCTCGAGAGCCGACTTCTTGCGCTGAGTAAGGGGCGGGGGCATCCTGAGTCAGTGAGGCCCATCGAGGGCATTCCGAAGGCAATCCGAAGGCAATCCGAAGGCAATCCGAAGGCAATCCGAAGGCAATCGCTTACAACACGAGCGGCACTCACCTGCAAATCGGGTGAGAGCACGGGCGACCGTAGCACGGCTTGCGCATCGACCGGCGAGACCCCCGCCCATGCCGCAGCAGGCGACGGAACTGGTCCGAGGCCGCCGGCGCGAAGAGCGTCGAGACCGAGCCTTGCCCCCTGACCCACGCCGGGGGAAGCGAGCTCAGGAGGACGCATTGGCATCGGCTCAGCGGGCTGGCTAGGCAACCTAGGGGCGCGCTTCTGCGGCGGCAGTGGCTCGGGCGGCGTGACGGGCGGCGCCGCCGCCGCCGCCGCCTTCGCCGCCTGGCCCGCCTCGCGCGCGCGCCGTATCTCGTCGAGATTCGCATTGATCTTCGCCATCGCCGCGGCTGCGTGGCCTGTGAGCCCTTCCACCGCCGGGCTAGGCAGCGGCGATGGCTGCGGCAGCCTCTTGCCTGGAGACCGTCCAGCCGGCGCGCCCCCCCCGCCGCCGAGCCCGTGCCGCCTTCGGTACGAACGCTGCACAGCCGCGGCCATCACGTGCGCATCCGCGCCGTACGCGACCACATCGGGCTTCGTTACGGCGACCGCCAAAGCGCCGCCGCCACCAGCTCCTCCTGCTGCGCCGGCGCCGCTGCCACCCTGTGGAGCGTCCTTTCGGGCGTCTCCAACGGCCGCACGCAGCTCTTGCACAACTCCAGCGCCCCTAGTGGCCGGTGCAACCACCACAGGTACCACCAAAGGAGCGGCGGCGGCGGGTGCGGCTCGAGGTGGCGCCGGTAGCGCGGCCGGCGTGGGGCGCAAGCTCGGCGGCAGCGCCGCTCCTGGGCGCATCGCGGGTGCCAACTCGTGAGGCGCCGCCGCCGCCGCCGCCGTTGTAGGTCGCATCGCCGTTGTAGGTCGCATCGCCGCCGCCGCCGCCGCCGCATGCCGCGCCTGCGCCTCAGCCACTGCCGCCGAAGGACGCGGCGGCGCCGGCGCCGCGGCGGCTGTGGGCACTCGTGCCGCCGCCGCCGCGGCGGCTGTGGGCGTTCTCGTCCCAGCACCGGCTTGCACTTCGAAGCGCTCCCTTAAAGTGGGGGGTGGCCCTGCGGGACGCGCATCGACGCGTTTGAGCAGGGCCGAGCTGAGGAGCAGTTTGGAGGATGGGCGGTTGGAGGCGGGCTTGGCGAGCAGCGAGGCGAGCAGGTTGCACAGCTCGGCCGAGTAGATCCCACGCACGCTACTCAGGTCAAGCGTGGAGGATGTGATCAGCCTCAGCAGCTCCATCATGCCGGCCTTGTTTCGCAACTGGTCTTCCCACGGAGCACGGAGCGCCATCATCGAATAGAGGACGCATCCGAGTGCCCACACGTCCGCGCCGCTGTCGTACGGCTTGCCCGCGGCGAGCTCGGGAGACATGAACAGCGGCGTGCCACACTGCGTGCTCGCCAGCGCGTTGGTCGACGTCATGATGCGGCTGATCCCGAAGTCGCCAAGTTTGACATCCCCACCCGCGGTCAGAAAGATGTTCTCCGGCTTGATGTCGCGGTGCAGCAGGTGCATCTCGCTGTGACAGTAAGCCAGTGCGCTCATCAGCTGCGCCAAGATCTTGAGCACTTGCGGCTCCGGCAGCCGTGCCTTCTCCTTGGCCTTTTTCCGAATAAGGCTGCCAAGGTCACCTCCAGACGCGTACTCCATCACGATGCACAGCTGCCCAGTCTCCTTGTAGCTATCGACGTAAGCGATCACGTTGGGATGTTTGAGCCGCTTCAGCACCTCGACCTCCGCCATCGAGCTTTTGACATCCTTGGCATTCAAACCGCGCAGGTTGACTTCCTTGAGCACCACCTGCTCGCCCGACGTGCTGTGTGTGGCTAGGTATACGGTTCCAAACGAGCCGCTGCCGAGCTGCTTGCCCTTGACCACCATAGGCATGTGCCGTTTGCAGCGTGGCGAACTTGAAGACAAAAGAACCAAATACAGCCCAAACGACTCTGCGGCGAATCGCCTGGAACCCGGTTCACTGTACCATTCACACACGCAGCTTGCAAGACCTGAATGAATATGCGAGCGCTGAACGACACGTCATCAGATGCGGTCGACGCTTCTCGTCGCAACGCTGGTCGGCCTTGTGGCGGCCTCGAACGAGGTTGGCACAAAGTTCCTCGAGGAGAACAAGAGCAGGGAGGGCGTCATCACGTTGCCGAGCGGTCTTCAGTACAAGGTTCTGCGCAGCGGCGACGGCGACTCGCACCCTACGCCCGACTCTTCGTGCGAGTGCCACTACGAGGGCCGGATCGCACAGAAGTGGCCTAGCGGCGAGACGTTCGACTCTTCGTACAAGCGCGGTTCGCCGACCTCGTTTGCGCCCAACCAGGTCATCAAGGGTTGGACCGAGTACAGAAGCGGCGACTGAAATGACCCGGATTGTCCCTGCGCTGACGGGCTTGCCTCCCACCATCCGCAGGGCCATGCAGCTGATGGTCGAGGGCGACAAGTGGGAGATGTACATCCCGTCCGAGCTCGGCTATGGTGAGCGCGGCTCGCCGCCCAACATCGGCGGCGGTGACGTGCTCGTTTTCACGATGGAGATTCTTAAGATCCAGGGCAAGAAGGTGCCGGCGAACAAGTGCGACGTGAAGACATACGCGGGCTGCAGCGAGAAGGAGGAGACGTACATCAAGAGCAAGGTCGAGATGACGGCGGAGGCTCTCGGCGCGGAGATCAAGCGACTCGGTGGCATGGCCAGCCAGAAGATGTCGAGCACACAGTCGGTTTGGCTCTCGAAGCGCGTCGGCCTGCTTAACAAGCTCAAGGAGCTCAAGGGCAAGGAGGAGCTCTAATCCAGCAGACAAGCAAGGCCTTGAAGGAGTGGTCAACGTCACAACGTGTGGAGCTCGAAGAGCCCTGCGAAGAGCCCTTGCGGTGTGCGGCTTTAAGGTTTGTGTATGCCCCGGACGCCAAAGCCCCTCACCCGAGTCGCGAGCCTGAGAGGGGCACCGGCGCGCTCGTTCGCTTTCGTAGTAGGGAGAGAGAGGGCCTAGCTTGATAGTGTCCTTGCACGCGACTTGTCTTGACTTGACTTGACTTGACGAGCATAAGTCAAGTCTATATGACTTGACTTGACTTGACTTGACTTGACTTGACGAGCATACCGAGACTCCCTTTTTGGTCGACTTCCGCACGAACATGGCTCAACATGGTGGATGTGCAGGCAATCGCAAGTGATGCGGCGCGCCTTGGTGGGCGCGCGGAATGCTGAGAGCACCTGCCTCATGGCCATGCGCATACCCATGCGCTCCATGGCCGCCCGGCAACTGCACGTCGAACGGCAGTTGCAGACTGGCCCTGCCGTTCCGACGCAGATCAGCGCTGTCACCGCCAACCTCCTCGACGAGCTGAAGTATCTCGAGGAGACGGATTTGAGAGTGCGCTTTGACGAGTTTGACGCCAATCGCGACGGCATCATAGACATCGACGAGGCGCACAACCACCTTTTGAGCACCGGTCGCTGTTGCTGCGCAGAGGATACGAAGGCTGCTGCGAGGCATGTTGTCGAGGCTCTTGATGGCGACGGGGACGGCCGCGTCAGCTGGGACGAGTTCAAGTTAGCGGCGACGCCGGCGGTTGACGCGCGTGTGCGCCCAATCTACGCGACGCTTATCTTGACCTTTGTTGCGCAGGGCATCCAATTCCCGGTGCTGCCGCAGCTCGCGCGTAGCCTGAGCCTCTCAACGGCTGACCTCGGGCTCGTTTCTGCGTCGACTTCTCTCGCGCGCATGGTGTGCAACGTGCCGGCGGCGCTACTCGCGGAGCGGCTGGGCCGTCGGCCGCTGCTCATCGCGGGCCCTGCCGTCTCGGGCATCGGGATGCTCGGCCTTGCGTGTGCTTCGTCCTTTGAGCACCTGGTGTTGTCCAACATTGCCATCGGTGCGGGCATGGCCTCGGCGATGGCGGGCGCGAGCAACTACCTCGCCGATATCTCGATGCCGCGCAATCGCGCGCAAACGACGGCGCCTCTGCTCCAGTCCGCCCTCATAGGCTTCGCCATCGGCCCCGCTGTCGGTGGCGTGCTATGCCAGTACACGGGGCTGAGCTGGCCGTTTGTCGCGTGTGCGGCTGGGCTAGCTGCCTCGTCGGTCACCGGCGCGCTCCTGCTCCCTGAGACGCTGGACGAGGCGTCTGTTCGAGCGGTGCGCGCCGCAGCGACCAAGCAGCAGCAGCAGCAGCAGCAGCAGCAGCAGCAGCAGCAGCAGCAGCAGCAGCAGCAGCAGCCCGAGGCGGCGATCGCCGTGCCGGACGCCGTCGCCTCGGCCACGGAGGAGGTCTCCGTGCAGCGACTGCTGGCGCGGCCGGCGCTGCAGGGGCTGTTTGCAACGATCTTGACCAACGGCGTGGGCCAGGGGGCGATGCCCATCACGATGGTGCTGTATGCAGTCGAGACCGTGGGCATGTCTTCCGCCGCCATCGGCACCATGCTCACAGCGAACGTCCTAGTGATGGTCCTCGCCTCCGTGCCTGCCTCACGCCTCTCCGATCGCGTCACCGACCGCAAGAGTGTGATGCTTCCCGCCCTCCTCGGCGGCACGGCCTTCTTTGCCGCCCAGCCACTCGCGAGCTCCGCACTAGTCTACGCTCTCCTCGTTGGGTCGAGTGGCTTCTGCCAGGCTCTTGCGATGCCGAACACATCGCCCCTCATCCTCGACCACGCGGAGCCCTCTGAGCGTGCGCGTGCTCTCGCGCTGCGTCAGATGGTGCAGGACGGCGGCGCACTGCTCGGCGCGGCGGGCGCTGGCGCCGTCGCGGGCGCATACGGTGTGCCCACGGCGATCGAGATGGTGGCGGCTCTGCAAGTGGCCAGCACCATCTTCTGCGCGCTCCGAAGCCCATGGAAGCACTCCAAGAGGGATTGAATGCTGAGAGCAGAGGCAGACGTCAGAGCCAGAGCGCTGAGCGACCGGATGGCCTCTAATGAGCTCTGATGACATCTAATGAGCTCTGATGACATCTAATGAGCGGAGCGAGGGATGGCCTCCAGTGGAGGTGTGCGCAGCGAAAGTGTTGCCCCAAGAGGTATCAAGAGGCACAGCGAGCCACACTCTGACTATCGCGTGTGATGGAGTCTGTCGCCGCCGCCGCGCGACGGCCCGCGCCCTCGCTGTCCGGCCGGTTTTCGTTATTCTTATTGGCGTGGTATTTGGTTTACGGGTTATTTCCGCCTTTTGCTAAGTCAGCCGCAGATTTGCTAAGTCAGGGTTGAGCAAAAGTCCGGGTTGAGCTTAATGTGCCTGTGCTCAACCCGGACTGGGGGCACTGGGCAAGTCTATCTCATCACGCCCTAATACTCTGCCTTTCCGGAGTCGTCAGATTGCGGGAGATCCCGCGGGAACGATCTACGATGACAGCGCGCACACGAAGACACTCGGCACCTGTCTGCACGTGTCTTCTCGAGTCGCCCAGGACGGGACCCGCCGCCCGGGATGGACCCGAAACCCTACCGGACCCGAAACCCCCACCCGACATCCCCGATCGCCGCATCGCCACCTCCACCACACCAAACTACGGGTCGGCTGACTTCTCGTTGGCGAGGCCCGAGAGAAGCTTCTGCAGGAATGCGGGCATCTGCGAGCGCTCAAAGGTGAGCGAGTCTCGCAGGTACTCGGGCAGGGGCGCCGAACACTCGGACAGGTCGGTTGGAATGTACTCCACCTCGCCCTCCTCGCCCTCAGCGGGGGCGAGGCTGAGGTCGAAGGCGACCGTGTTCCGCTTCGGTTTCGCGCCCCTGATGACCACCTCGTCTTCAGCGTCCTCGCTAGCCGGCTCGATGGAGACGACGCAACGCGCGACGTCGCCATCCATTTCGACGCGCATCCCTGTGGCCATCTCGTAGAACGCGAGGCGCGCCTCGAGGGGCTGAGAGGATGGGGCGACAGCGGCAGCCACACCACTCTGCGACGTTGCAGCCAGCTTTGCGCGAGCATCAGCGAGCTGCCGGCGCAGATCAGCACTTTCAGCGCGCGCTGCCGTGAGCTCATCGGACGGCATCGATGCTGTGCAGCCTAGCTGCTTGTTCTCCTTGTAAGCATCGATCTCAGCCCGGAGAGCAGCGATGAGCGCCTCACTCGATTTCCGAGACTTTTGTAAGGCAGAAGTTGCCGCAGCAGCGGCACGCTCGGGCTGCGTCTCGCGCAGATTCACGAGCGTTTCGTAGCGCGCGTGGATGTCGTCGTCAAGCGGCATTGCGGGTGCGGCCGGTACGGGCAACCCGCCGGTCGTGATGACGATAACAATTAGGAATTCAATCGAAAACGCCTAGCATAAGGAATTCCTAGTATTTCGACACGGAACGTCTCGAAGAGGAGGAACCTTTTGGAAGCTCCTGCATGCCGCCTGCGTTGAACGCTGTTCCGCGACTCACACGAGCGCTTCACGACGCGGATGGCTGTCGCATCCATCGCGGCGTTCGATCGCTGCGCGTATCGCAACACAATCGTGGTGACAGTGGCGACTTCGAAGCCGTACCTTGATGCGGCGCACGAGCTTGCCCAGAGTGCTCAGGCTGTGGGCATTCCGTGCACTCTCATTGCTCTCCCCCAAAATCTGCAAGGACGATCAAGATCGCCCCTCGAGGAGCTGCCGTTGCCGCCTGCGGTGGCAGCATGGCTTCCGCCACGCGAATGGTGCACGCCGAATCGAACGGACCGATCGGGCTACCGCCAGACACACATTCTCAAGACACAAGCGATGGTCGTAGTTCTTCGCGAGCGCCGTGATGCCCTTTTCATTGATGCCGATCGTCACTTCCTGATCAACCCTGTGCCGTCGCTGGAGGCCACAGGCGCCGCTGTAGCTGCGATGCGAGACACCGAGTTGCTCAACATCGGTCTGATCTGGTTACGAGGTCGTGCCGATGTCCTGGGGGTCGCCGAACGCGTAGCCAATCGCAGCTATGCGGCGTGGGATCAGGCTGTGCTCAACGAGGAGCTGGCTGCGGCGACTGGCGTGAGCTGCTGCTACACGAATGCCTTCATTAAGCAACACGTCGGCTTGTCAGAGGTGCTGCATCGGCTACGACGGTCGGGCGACGCCGAAGCTCGCCAAGCCGAGCAGCCGGGGTGTACGGCGACCGCAGCGCCACCGTTGCGCGCGCTCGGGCCGCCTCCCCGCGCGAAGCCACTCCTTTTTCGTGTGTGGTCGCCCAACTCGTTCAACGTGCTGTCGCTGGAGTGGCGACGATTCTCGCGCTGCTCGACGCGTCCGTGTCCGCAGCACGCCGCGGGAAGCAGCACGCCTGTGGGAAGCAGTACGCCCGTGGGAAGCGGCAAGCCTGTGGGAAGCAGCACGCCTGTGGGAAGCGGCACGCCTGTGGGAAGCGGCACGCCTGCGCATCCACGAATAGATGCATTCCCACAGGCAGCTCCGAACGTCGCTCGATCACTCGGCATTCGACGCAGCTCGACGGCTAGCAGCGACCCGAGTGGCGGCGGGACGCATGCCGCCGATGCACTACCTGGCCGACGAGCGCGCCAGCCAGCTGGAGTGACGCGCGCCGGTGCGAGCAGGGCAACAGTGAGCTCCAGGACGGCTTCGAGTACGTGCACAACGCGCTCCGCGGCACGCCAATGGCCCGATGCTTAGGCGGATGCGCGTGCTGCCGAAGGAGCAAGAAACCAAGGGTTGAACTTGAGACTTGAAGATGGCTGAAGATGAGGAGCCCCACACCGCACGCGTGAGGCGTGAGCGCGTGACGACTGAAGTGGACTTCCATTAATCTTCCGTAGCATCCGAGAGGTCGGAATATCGATTCGATCCAAAAGGATCGTGGCCGCCCGGGCGGTGTCCTCGCTCCGGCATGTGCAAGCATGTGCCCGTGTACCGCGAGTGTCTCTGCGCGGCTAGAGCGGAGGGGATGCGATTCTACTTAGTCTGCCCCGCGAACGCTCACGCTGCGGCCCCCTGTGGTCGGCTCCCGTTAGTCCATACACCATAGGCACTAGTCGGCTGCGCCGGGGTCCCGGCTCCCGGCGCCCCGGGGCCGGCCCCGCTGGCGGGGCGCTGGCCGCTGCCACGTCGGGCCCACGTGGGCCCGCACCGCCCACCCCGCACCCGGCGGCGGTATGGGCGGCGGCGAGGCCCCGCCCGCCCGTTCCAACGCAAGGAGAGACTTGTATATTTTAGCGCGGTCTGAGTTATAAATCTATCAGCTACACGCGCAAACACGGCACACGGGCCGCATTCATGCATGCTACACGCTCAGCCGGCGACAGCGCTCTCAGCGGCCCCACTGACACGCGACCCAGAGCGTACTGCTTGAACCGTACATCTACTTGTGAATATGCGATATGCATGCGATTGTGATTGTGATTGTGATTCGTTCCTCGATCTAGGACGCCCGAGGTCTAGTATGGGGAGCGGCGCATTGGTCGCGTGCATTCAAAGTGCGCACGCCTGTCGTTGGTCTGAGACGAGGAGCCACGCAGAAGGACAATTCAGGACTGGCCAATGAGGCCGGGGCACATTGTGGATCCCAGACCAAGATCTGGACACAGCTACCGACGGTCGGAAGCGAATGCTCGAGCGGCTGCGGCTGGTGGTGCTCCTCGATCTTCTCGAAGGGAGGTTGCAGGAGCACCTCCGGCTCGACCGCGCGCACGGTGCTTTTCCTCGCGATGGGGCGAAGGAGCCTTGCGGACGGCATGGTCGTGTCGCAGTGGACGGGATAGGCCTCACCGAGCTGATAGGGATGGTTCATGCTGGTCGTGGAACAGCGAGCGACGTGCCGTTTTGCCGAGGACCTCCGAGGCAAGAGGCCGATCACTGCAGAGGCGCGGCGGATTCTCACAACGGATAAACGAAACTCAATTCGTCAATTCTTTGCAGGGTACATTGTGACCGGATTTGGGTTCGAATTAGTCGATTACCCCTCGAATAAAATGAAATGGGTCTCGTCTGACGTTCAGAAAAAAACGAGACGAATCTGTAATATGATGGCAAGCAAGCACAGCATTGCTTATGATGGCAATCGAAACACACGCAACTCAGTTCCCACGAGCCTCCCACCAGGTCGGTGGGTTACGGTGGCAAGCGATGTGTAGTGTGTGTGAATCCAGAAATACATACCCCCCCCCCAGTTTTGAAACTGGGTCGAGGAGTCTTAAGTGTCTTGCCTCTTGCGGTCGCAAGCAAGTAAGCAAGCAGAGTAAGCACAGGCTTGCTACAGGGGTATTCGATTGCGCTTCCGCTTGTTTAGGTACATGTACTTGTGTTGTAGATTCGACTGAAAATTAGCTTGCTTGCTTAGAGCTTGCGGACGCACTGCTTCCTCTTCCGGGTCTGGTCTGGACCTCTTGAGGTGCTCACAAATTGTGTGGACAGCTGGACACTTGGCTACGTGTTTAGGTGTTTACGCTACAGGGCATGGCTGCGTGAAAGGACAAAAACGTGAAACTTGCTCGTTGCTCCTACGTTGCTGTCCACGCAATAATCTCCGCGGCACGCCAAATATCATACATGTTTTGGCCCGAAGCTTACATGCTGTAGGCGGATGCGCGATTGCGCGTGCTGCCGAAGGAGAAAGAAACCCAAGGGTTGAACTTGGGGACTTGAGAGACTTAAACGTTAAAGATGGTTGAAGATGAGGAGCCCCACAGCCCCACACCGCACGCGTGAGGCGTGAGCGCGTGACCAGGGCGCGTGACGACTGAAGTGGAGTAGTGGACTTCCATTGATCTTCCGTAGCATCCGTGGAGACGAGTTCGGATTATCGATTCGATCCGCAACACCGCAAGGCGATGGTGGCGCCGCCCGCGGCCCGGGGCCGGGCGCGGTGTCTCCGGCATGTGCCCGTGTACTGCGAGTGTCGCCGCGCGGCTAGAGCGGAGGTGATGCGATTCTACTATCTGCCCCGCGAACGCTCACGCTGCGGCCCCCTGTGGTGGGCCCTGCGCGTCCGGCCGCCCGGCCGCATCGCCGCTCGCCCGAGCCGGGCCGCGCGGCGAGGCCCACCCGTACGTTGAGGTAAATGGAAAATGACGTGTTGCATGCCAGGGTGAAACCAAGCGCGTCGCTTTCCGACAAATGAGTCTGTGCGGGTCGTTAGTAAAGCCTACACACGTTACTGATGCGTGTACCTCCGGCCCAAGCATGTACGAGGTCGG